>Ga0310696_10000560_pt1 | contig 57943 bp, 43 predicted proteins | sample AusTroGonzalo_MG_4_FD_203885 | JGI IMG/M metagenome (GOLD analysis project Ga0310696, IMG submission 203885) | Bovine rumen microbial communities from tropical cattle in Woodstock, Queensland, Australia - Gonzalo_02 (v2) (version 2) | ecosystem: Host-associated > Mammals > Digestive system >...
TGCTTGGTTATTGATAAGTCTTGAAAATCAGCAGTTTATATATCTTTTTGATAATGCGTGAGTCTTATTTTAGTAGTTCCACTTTTGGATATGATTACCATTTTTGGAAATAAAATTGGCGCAAAATGTTTTAGATATAATATATAAGTCGATTTCTTGGTATTTTGTAATGATGTAATTACTTAAGAATCAGATATTTGTAACTGGTTTCTATCTAAAGATTCTAAATTTGATTTTGCGCCAATTTTGCGCCAATATTTCCTGTTTTAACATAAAACCGTTGGAATTTAAGTTAAATTTACGTTAACGTCTTAATTTAAGGATAAAAAGAAAAACCTTGTAAGTTGTTGACCTACAAGGTTTTGTGAGGGTGCCCGGTGGGACTCGAACCCACGACATTCAGAACCACAATCTGACGCTCTAACCAACTGAACTACGGGCACCATTTTAAAGAGCAATTGCATTACCTTCGACCTTAGTCCTCGGTTTTGCGGGTGCAAAGGTACGCCAAAAATCTGAGACTGCCAAACTTTTGAGCGAGATTTTTTCAAAAAAATAATGCGTAGAGGCTTATTTCCTGACAATGACGCTACCGCTGGCCTGGTGGGTAGCGAGTATCAGCACCTCGGCTATCTGGACGTGCTCGGGGGCGTTGGCGGCATAGACGGCTGTGTCGGCAATGTCGTCGCCGGTGAGGGGTTTGATGCCGGTGTAGAGCTTCTTGGCGCGCTCGGTATCGCCCTTGAAGCGGATGTTGCTGAAGTTGGTCTCCACGAGTCCGGGCTTGAGGTTGGTGACGCGGATGGGGGTGTCGGCGACGTCGATGCGTAGTCCGTCGCTGAGTGCTTTGACGGCAGCTTTGGTGGCGCAATAGACGTTGCCACCGGCATAGGCGGCATCGCCGGCTACGGAGCCGATGTTGATGATGTGACCGCGGTTGCGTTCGACCATGCCGGGTACGACGAGGCGGGTCATGGTGAGCAGGCCTTTGATGTTGGTGTCGATCATGACGTCCCAGTCGTCGAGGTTGCCTTCGTATTCGGGCTCCAGGCCAAGGGCGAGTCCGGCGTTGTTGACAAGTACGTCGATGGCTTGCCAGTCAGCGGGTAGGGTGTTGAGGCTGTTCTGGGCTTCTTCGCGATTGCGCACGTCGAAGGCGAGTGTGATGACTTCGGTTCCTTTGGCTTTCAGGTCGTTGCTGATTTCGGTCAACCGCTGTTGGTTGCGACCGGTGAGGATGAGTTTGTCGCCATTGGCAGCAAACTTCTGTGCACAGGCGAGTCCGATGCCGCTCGTGGCTCCTGTTATCAATACGATTTTGCTCATAAAGCTGCAGTAAAGTTAGCTTGTGGATTCTTGATGAAAAGGAAAGAACGGGATTGATTGGCTTGACCAAAGAATCCCGTTCTTGTATGTGAGTAGATTATTACTCTGCTGTCTTTGTAGCGGGAGCCTCTGCTGCAGGAGCAGCTGCGTCCTTGTCCTGGCTGGCACCGAAGCCGGGCAGGTTGTTGGGGTTAGTGGTGGGGTTCTCAATGCCCTCCATCACAGAACCGTTAACGCTGGCCTGGGGTGCGACATAAGCGCAGGCAACACTGATGACAACCATTGCAATGGCGAGACCCCATGTGGTCTTCTCAATGAAGTCGGTGGTCTTGCGAACGCCACCAATCTGGTTGTAGGATGAGAAGTTGGAGGCCAGACCGCCACCCTTTGACTCCTGGATGAGCACGATGCCGATCATCAGCACGGCTGCAATCACGATAAAGATAATTAATAAAGTGTACATCTTTTTTACTTATTTTTTTTGTTATTGTTTATTATCAATTTCTCTAAGAAACGTATTTGGTCTGCAAAGTAAGCATTTTTTTTCGGATATTGCAAACTTAAACGCTGAATTATTTCTAAAGCTTTCGAATATCTGCCTTGTTTTATGTAAATTCTGGCCAAAGTCTCGGTAAAGAACCCTTCTTCGGTGTTGTTTTCGTCGTTTTCGGGTGCTTCTTCGACCTCTGGTGTATATTGTGGATTCTCGTTGAGAACAATCCTGCCTTTGTCAGTATTTATGAATGTGTCGATGAGGTCTTGTCCGATGAGTTGTGGTGCTTCTTCCAGGTGGTCGGACTCGCTCTCGGTCTCCAGTAGATAGGCCACATAATCGACAGCGGCATCGGCTGGTGTGGGCTTGCGCTTGGGCTTCTGCGTCTTGCTCTCTTCTTCGGTGCCTTCTTGGGGTATGGAGCCCAGGAAGTTCTCGATAAGCGAGATGGTGCGGTCTTCCCGTTCTTCTGTGGTTGGCTGCTTGTCTTCCTTCTTGGCTTGTGGCGTGATAGTGTAGTGGGCAGCTTCAATCATCTGGAACAGTCGGCGTCTGTCGGTGATGTAGATGGCAGCGCGTCGCAGTTCCTCATCGAACGTCGGATCGTGGAGCAGGAAGAGGTTCTGCAGCAGGAGCAGGCGTGCCGTCTGGTAGTATGGATAGAGAGCCAGCAGGGAGCGCAACTCGTAGAGCGTGTCGCGATCCATTCGTTCGGGGTGGGCTATCAGCTCGGAAATTTCCATCTCTCTTAACTCTTAACTCTTAACTCTTAACTCTTAACTATGAACTAACTCAGGACTACCATTTCGCCACGGTGGCGTTGAATATCTGGTCGGTGATATCCTTGACCATCTGTGTGACCAGTTCCTCCTGTACGGAATTGAGCGACTGTGTGGACTCGTAACTGGCTGTGGCAGTGAATTGTCTTTCGAAGTCGTCGGAGTGCTTGATGTTATTGGTAAAGCGCACGTTGACGGTCATCGAGAGCTCTGTCTGTGCAGAGTAGCCTTCGGACGACACCGACTTGTTGCGCTGTTCATATTTGGTGATTTCTCCTTCTACCCTGAGGTCGCCGTTGCGCTTAACCTGCGTCAGTTTGGTGTGGTTGGCGTACTGGTCCTTCAGCTGGTTGTTGAAGATGCTGGCCATGGGGCCCCAGACGTAGTTGGCGCGAATGGGGAATTCGCCTATCTGTATGGTCTTGGTCTTGGAATAGTCTATGCTGGCGCCATTGAACTTATAGCTCACGGAGCAGGAGGTGAGGGCAGGGAAGAGCAGCAGGGCAAGGAGGAAGTAGGGCAGGAGGCTGTAGAGTTTCAGCTTCCTGTAGAGTGTACGGTCGCTGATTCCCAGTTCCTGTGCAGCTTTCTTGCGGTTGCCGTTGTTGCGGTCAAGTGCTTTCTGCAGCATTTGCTTGCTGAGCTCGTTGAGGTTGAGACTTTCGGGCTCTTTCTCGGGCTCCACGTATTCCTCGGCAATGGCGTCTTCGAGTGCTGGCGCTATGGGCTGCATGGGTTGTATGGGAGCAATCTGCGTCGTCGGCAGTTGGTCGGCTGTTCGCGGCTTGTTGTCCTGCACCTCTTCAAGCTGTTTCTTCAGCTGTCCCATCTCGCGTCGCATGTCGTTGACGTTGCCACGCAGTTCGAAGAGTATCTTGTAGAGTATCTCGCGCTCGTTCTCGAACGAATGGTCGCCGCCAGCCGGGTGGATGGGGGCGAGCTGTGTGCTCTCCTTGTCGTCGGGAATGAACTGGCGTAGTATCTCTGGCGTTATCAGGCGCTCCTTGCTGAGCACGCTGATTTGCTCGGTGATGTTCTTCAGCTGACGGACGTTGCCTGGCCACTTGTAGCGCATAATCATCTGCTTGGCCTCGTCGTTGAGGATGACGCGGTCCATCTTGTACTTCTCGGCCATCTGCATGGCAAAGAGACGGAACAGCAGGACGATGTCCTCGCCACGTTCGCGCAGTGACGGCATCTGTACGGGCACCTGGTTCAGACGGTAGTAGAGGTCTTCGCGGAAGCGTCCCTCGCTGATGGCCTGACGGATGTTGACGTTGGTGGCTGCCACGATGCGCACGTCGGTCTTACGAATCTCCGTACCACCCACGGGAATGTATTCGCCGTTCTCCAGAACACGCAGCAGACGGGCCTGTGTGGCCAGCGGCAGTTCGCCCACCTCGTCGAGGAACAGCGTACCCTTGTTGGCAACGCCGAAGTAGCCCGGCGAGTCGTTGATGGCGCCTGTGAACGAGCCCTTGACGTGTCCGAACAGCTCGCTGTCGATGGTGCCCTCGGGAATAGAGCCGCAGTTGATGGCGAAGTACTTCTCGCGACGGCGTGGGGAGTTGTCGTGAATGATTCTCGGAATGATCTCCTTACCGACACCACTCTCGCCGATGATGAGCACACTGAGGTCGGTTGGCGCCACCTGTAGGGCGACGTCGAGCACGCGGTTCAGGGCTTCGCAGTTTCCCACAATGTTGTACCGCTGTTTGATGGTTTGTAGCTCGGAGGTTTTCATTTAGCTGACAAAATTACATATAATATTTGAGAAAACCTGCAATTTTGGCAGAAATTTATTGTTTTTTATCCAACTTAATGAGTGCAAGACCTATAGCCGTCCAGATGAGCTCGCGCAGACGCACCAGCAGGGCAACGAAGATGCCGGCTTGTGCCGTCATGCCGAGACCGTCTGCCGACATCAGGAATCCACCCTCGCGTCCTCCTAGTTGCAGGGGCATGAAGAAGAGCATGTTGGCAAAGAGCGAGGTGAAGGCCAGGATGAGGATGCACTGCAGGTAGTTGACATCGGGCATGATGACAAGCAGGATGAAGAATATCTCCAGCGCCGAGACGATGCGGCAGCTCAGCTCCAGCAGTACGGCTGTGATGAACGTCCGTGGATTCTGGTTGTGCAGGGCTGCTATCTGCTGGTCGATTTCGGCCAGACGCTCGCGGTTGCGCTCAAAGAACGGCTGTGCCCAACGTTTCACCATAGGGAAGTGGCTCAGTATGGACATGCCTGTGACGGCGATGCCGCGTTTGTAGCCTCTCAGGAAGAACCAGATGGCTGCCAGGCAGAAGGCTGTCGTGGCAATGAGGATGGGGGCGATGACGGGTGTCAGCCGCTGTGTCAGCAGGTAGAGGGGCACACTGAGGAGCCAGAACCAGAAGTGGCTGAAGATGTGTGTCATCACATAGAGGATGACCGACGACGAGGCACGCTCGGTGCCTATCTTCGGCGACAGCGACATGATGCGGTAGGGCTCGCCTCCCATCAGTCCGCCGGGGGTGGCGTAGTTCAGTGCAAAGCCCGATACCGTAATCTTGTAGAGCCACCAGAAGGAGAATGTCGGCTTGTGCTGCTCATCCTGACTACGGATGATAATCCACCAGGCAGCGGTGTTGAAGATATAGAGGAATCCCCAGAGTACAATAACGGCCAGAAACCAGTAGCCAGCATGGCTGACGCCCTCCCACACCTGGTGGAAGTCGAGCTGTGTCACCATGATGGCCAGTACGACGAGGCCGAAGATAAAGAATGCGTTCTGGTATTTCTTCTTCATGTCTTACTCTTCGGGCTTCTGCTCTCGGTTCTCGGGCTTCTGACGGTTCTGGTCTTTGGCCTTGGGAATGGCAAAGCGCACCTTCTCGCTGTCGTCGCGCTTCTCGTGATAGAGCTTAGGCAGTGGGTTTGCCAGAGGCTCGTCGTAGTCGGCACGGTTGCGTGCTACGTCGATGGCCAGATAGATGGCGTTTCTCATAGCGCTCTCGTTGGCCTTGTTCTGTCCGGCAATGTCGAAACAAGAACCATGGTCGGGAGCCGTTATGACGTAGGGCATGCCAGCCGTGAAGCGTACGCCGCAATCGGGGGCGATAGCCTTGAAGGGAGCCATTCCCTGGTCGTAGTACATGGCCAGCACGGCGTCGAACTTCGTGAACTCGCCGTTGCCGAAGAAGGTGTCGGCAGCATAGGGACCGAAAGCCTGGATGCCGTTCTGCTCCAATTCCTCGATGGCCGGTTTGATGACCTCCTGCTCCTCTTCGCCCAGCAGTCCGTTAGCGCCTGCATGGGGGTTCAGTGCCAGTACGGCGATGCGAGGGTTCGAGATGCGCAGGTCGCGCTTCAGACAGGTATGCAGTGTGGCAGCTTTCTCAGCGATAATCTGTTTCGTGATGGCCTCCGACACGTCCTTGATGGCGACGTTCTTTGTGACGAGGGCAATGCGCAGGTCGTCGTTAATCAGCATCGATAGAGCCCGTGGATCACGGCTCAGGGCGTTGTTGCCGGCAGCGGGTGCCGTCACCAGTACGTCAACGACGCCGGCTTCGACGTCATTCCAGGCGCGTTCAATGGACTTGCGTGCAGCCTCCTCCGACTCCGGTGTCTGCTGTCCCATGTTGATATTCACCTCTTCGTCGAATACCGTCAGCAGGTTCAGACGTCCGTCGCGAGCCTCTTCGGCCTGTGCAATGTTGTTGAACTGCAATTGCATGTCCAGTGCCTTGCGGTAGTAACCGGCAATCTTGGGTGAACCATATATAATAGGTGTACACAACTCCAGCATCGTGGGGTCCTCGAAACACTTGAGAATCACTTCATATCCGATGCCGTTTGTGTCTCCGTGCGTGATGGCCACGCGAATCTTTCCGTTTTGCATATTGTTATGGGCTTAATGGGTTTTATGGGGTTATTGGGGTAATTGGGATTTTTTGGCTGTAGACAGGAGTCCGCAGGCTGCGAAAATGTCCTGTCCGCGACTGGCGCGAATGGTGGTCATGATGCCGTGGGCCGTCAGGTAGTCGCGTAGTACCTCCATGCGTTTCTCGTCGCTTCCCGGCAGGTCAACGCCTGGTATCTCGTGGAAGCGGATGAGGTTGACACGACACTCCAGTCCCTGGAGCAGACGCAGGATTTCACGGGCATAGACCATTGAGTCGTTCATGCCTCCGAAGCAGATGTATTCGAACGAGCAGCGACGCTGGTGGGTGAAGTCATACTGCTTCAGCAGGGCCACCGTCTCCTCGATGGGCATCGCCTTCTCGGCTGGCATCAGCATCTGGCGCTGCTCGTGCAGTGGCGAGTGCATGGAGATGGCCACATGGCACTGGCTCTCGTCGAGGAATCGCTTCAGCTTGCTCTTGACGCCTACGCTGCTGACGGTGATGCGCTTGGGACTCCACTGGTAGCCGTCGTCGGCGGTCAGACGCTCGGTGGCTCGCAGTACGGCGTCGAGGTTGTCCATCGGCTCTCCCTGTCCCATGAAGACGATGTTCGTCAGTCTGTCACGCTCGGGCAGCGAGTAAATCTGGTTCAGGATGTCGGCTGCCGTGAGGTTGCCCTCGAAGCCCTGTTTGCCCGTCTGACAGAACAGACAGTTCATCTTACAGCCCACCTGACAGGAGACGCACAGCGTGGCACGGTCCTTCTCGGGGATGAAGACCGTCTCGACGAAGCGGTTTCCAGAATTTCCGGATTGTCCGGAATTTCCGGCTGTTCTCACTGGGAACAGGTACTTGATGGTGCCGTCCTTTGAGCGCTGGCAGTCGAGTGGGGGCATGGCCCCGATGGTGTAGTGCTCCTTCAGCCGTTCACGGTTCTGCTTCGAGAGGTTCGTCATCTCGTCGATGTCGGTGACATGCTGCTGGTAGAGCCAACGAGCAATCTGCCCACCCGTAAAGGCCGGCATCCCCATTTCTCGCGCCACTTCTTTCAGTTCGGCAGTGGTCAGTCCCATGAGTACTTTCCTCTCGTTGTCCATCGTGCGTTCCTTGATTATTTTGGCGCAAAGGTACGACTTTTTTTTCGTAATCCCAAAAAAAGTATTACCTTTGCAGGAAACTTTTATTACTATGAGAGAAAAGATTGACTGCTTCTTGCCTGATTTCGACCGCGAGGCGATGGCCGATACGTTGTCACAACTTAGTGCCAGTAAGGTGGTGCGTGAGGTGTCATGGACGGAGAACCTGTGTAGTAGCAATGCTATCATGAAGGTAGCCGAACGGGCCCGTGCCGAGTATGTCCTGCTGTTTTCCAAACCCACGTCTGTCGTCCTTGGTCAGGGGGCTTTGGAGCGTATGCTGCGTGCAGCCTGCGACTCAGGTGCTGCCCTTGTCTATGCCGACCGTTCCGAGCGTAGGGTTGAAGACGGTGTGGTGACGGTGGAGAAGCATCCCGTCATTGACTATCAGCTGGGCAGTATCCGCGATGATTTCGACTTCGGTTCGTTGCTTCTGGTACGCACCAGTCTGCTCCATACCTTCGCCATGCAGGCAGGCGAGCACGACTATCAGTATGCCGGGCTCTATGCTCTGCGTCTGTTCCTGAGCCGTGAAGGTCAGCTGCTCCATCTGAACGAGACGCTCTATACCGAGGAGGCGCTCGATACGCGTGTCTCGGGTGTTAAGCAGTTCGACTATGTCAACCCCCGCAATCGCGAGGTACAGATAGAGATGGAACATGCGGCGACGGCCCATCTGGCAGCTATCGGTGCCAAGATTGACTCCACGTTTGTGCGTAATGTCGATTTCCAGGAACAGGAGTTCCCCGTCGAGGCCACTGTCGTCATTCCCGTCTATAATCGTGCGAAGACCATTGCCGACGCTGTCAGGAGTGCTTTGGAGCAGCAGACGTCGTTTGTCTATAACGTCATCGTCGTCGACAATCACTCCACCGACGGCACGGGCGATATATTGTCAAGTATGTCGGCATGCTATGCCGACAAGCAGAACAAGTTGTACGTCATCGTTCCGGAGCGTACCGACCTCGGCATTGGTGGCTGCTGGAACGAGGCCATCAACGATGCCCGTTGTGGCCGCTTTGCCGTACAGCTCGACAGCGACGACCTCTATTCGTCGCCCCATACGCTGCAGCTGATTGTCGATGCCTTCCGTAAGCAGAAGGCTGCGATGATTATCGGTTCCTACCGTATGTGCGACTTCGAGCTGAACACCCTGCCACCGGGACTCATCGACCACCGTGAGTGGACTGACGAGAATGGTCCCAACAACGCCCTGCGTATCAATGGCTTGGGCGCTCCGCGAGCTTTCTTTACGCCCATTCTGCGCCAAATGCAGTTCCCCAATACCTCTTACGGTGAGGACTATGCCCTCGGACTGGCCTTCTCGCGCCATTACCGCATCGGACGTATCTTCGACGAACTCTATCTCTGTCGTCGTTGGGGTGGCAATAGCGATGCAGCCCTGAGTGTCGATAAGGTGAATGCCAACAACCTCTATAAAGATCGTCTGCGTACACTCGAGATACAGGCTCGTCAGCAGCTTGTCAGCGGCCATCACGATGCCCTCGACGAATCGTCTTTGCAGCGGTTCTTCGACCTGCAACTCGACCGTTGGCCTGATGCCGACCGTCGTTATCGTGACCTGCGTTGTGTGGAGATGCGCGAACTGCCTGTAGGTGCCTCGACCATCGTGGCCCAGTGGAATCCGGCACGTATCGTCTCCACGGGTGCTAAGATGGACAGCAAGACGCTGGGTGAGCGCCCCTGCTTCCTCTGTGGCGAGAACCGTCCCAAGGAGCAGATGCGTCGCATTGTCGATAACAAGTGGGAGTTGCTGGTTAATCCGTTCCCCATCCTGCCCATGCACTTCACCATCCCGTCGCTGAAGCATCGTCCGCAGTCTATCAAGGACTCTATCGGCGAGATGTACCGTCTGCTGACGGACTACCCGGAACTGCTGGTCTTCTACAATGGTCCCAAGAGTGGCGCCTCGGCACCCGACCATAACCACCTGCAGGCAGGAACGAGTGGGGTAGTGCCCCTGCAGAAATCGTGGAAACGCCTGTCGCACGACCTGACACCCGTTGTGAAGCTCTCCGATGATGCCGACATATCCATTATCGACGACTATCCCTGTCCGGCTTTGCTGGTGCGTAGCACTACGAAGGATGCCGGCGACCGTTTGTTCCGTCATGTTTATGCGGCTCTGCCACAGCGTGAGGACGAGACGGAACCCATGCTGAACGTGCTTGGCTGGCGACGTGCAGGCGAATACCTGCTGGTGGTCATTCCTCGTGAAAAGCACCGTCCGGCCTGCTATACCGCTGAGGGCGACCAGCAGTTCATTGTGTCGCCTGGAGCTGTCGATATGGCTGGTCTGATGATTACGCCTCGCGAGGATGATTTCCGTCGGCTGACGCCGGAGGTGGCTGTCAGCATCCTGCGTGAGTGTGGCTTAGGCGAGACAGAGTTTGCAGAGGTCGTGCAGCGCATGAAGGATACACCGCTGAAGAAGGAGCAGAACCGTCAGACGCCGTCGTTCTTCGGTCGTAAGGAACCGCAGGTCACCGTTGGCATCGTCAGTGGCCAGCAGATTGCTTTCACCCTGAATGCTCCGTATAGTGCCAAGGGCTCCGATATCACTGGCGACCAGGTGGTCGAGTTCAGCGAGGGTGCTATCCTGTGGCGTGGTCAGCAGTACCGTGAACTGCTCTTCACCCCCCAGCAGCCCGATGCGTCGTTCTCGTTGCGCGATGTCACCATCGGTGTCAATTTCCATTGGGAGCGCAAGCAGACGCAGACCTTCAACGGCTCGCTGCGACTTGTCGTCGAGAGCGACCAGATAACAGCCATCAACGAACTGCCTGTGGAGCGTTACCTCACCAGCGTCATCTCCAGTGAGATGTCGGCCACATCGTCGCTCCAGCTGCTCAAGGCCCACGCCGTCATCAGCCGTTCGTGGCTGCTGGCACAGATAGACAAGCGCCGTAAGCTGCAGGACGGAGGCTCCAACAACTTCTTCTCGTTTACCCGTAAGGACGATGAGCTTATCCGCTGGTACGACCGCGAGGACCACACCATCTTCGATGTCTGTGCCGACGACCACTGCCAGCGCTATCAGGGCATCACCAACGCCGACAACCCCTCCGTTGTTGAGGCTATCCGCGAGACGCGTGGCCAGATTCTGATGTACGACGGACAAATCTGCGACACCCGCTTCTCAAAGAGCTGTGGCGGACGTTCCGAGGAGTTCCAGTACTGCTGGGAGGACACACCGAAGCCCTATCTTGTCAGCGTCCCCTGTCCTTACTGCGACACCCGCGACCGCAAGGTGCTGCAACAGGTGCTCAACGACTACGACCAGGAGACGCCCGACTTCTATCGCTGGACGGTGGAATACACGCAGGAGGAACTCACCGAACTTGTCAACCGCAAGCTGAAGATTGACCTTGGCGAGATTCAAGACCTTGTTCCCTTGGAGCGTGGTAAGAGTGGTCGCATCTGGAAACTACAGATTGTCGGTTCCAAGCGCACCTTTACTATTGGCAAGGAACTCGAGATTCGTCGTACGCTCAGCGAGACGCACCTCTACAGCTCAGCCTTCGACGTTGAGAAAAAGGGCGACCGCTTCATCCTGCACGGCAAGGGCTGGGGCCACGGCGTCGGTCTCTGTCAGATTGGTGCTGCCGTCATGGGCGAGCAGGGCAAGCCCTACGATGATATCCTCTTGTATTATTACAAGAATGCGGAAATCAAGAAGATATATGAATAAGCCTCTCCCCCTAACCCCCTCCCCCATAGGGAGGGGGCTCCTTCTAACTCCTTTAACTCCTTAAACTCCTTAACAACAAGAGGCTTCCTTAATTGGAAGCCTCTTGTTGTTTCTATTGTTGTTTCTTACCAAACTCCGGATCTATCTTCAGTTGCGACGAGACGATGTAGGTCAGCGAGCAGGCACCCATGACGATGAGGAAGAAGACGGGATAACCGACGGCTTCCTGCAGGGCACCGGCAAACAGTCCGGGAATCATCATCGACAGGGCCATGAAGGCAGTGCAGAGGGCGTAGTGCGACGTCTTGTGCTCACCCTGGCTATAATATATAAGGTATAGCATATAGGCCGAGAAGCCGAAGCCATAGCCGAACTGCTCCAGGAAGACGCAGATATTGATAATCCAGAGGCTCGACGGCAGGGCGTACGACAGATAGACATAGACGAGGTCGGGTAGGGTGATGGCCAGTACCATCGGCCACAGCCAGCGTTTCAGTCCGTCGCGGCTGGCGACGATACCACCAAGGATACCACCCAGTGTCAGGCCAATCATGCCGACAGTGCCCTGCACCAGTCCGTATTCGGCTGGCGACAGTCCCAGTCCGCCCTTGGTCTGCGAGTCGATGAGGAACAGAGCGCTCACTTTGGCCAGCAGTCCTTCAGGCATACGATAGAAGAGCATGAAGCAGATGCCGGCAACGACCTGCGGTTTCTGGAAGAAGGTGATGAACGTATGCACAAATCCACGCCATATCTCCGAACCCGTCTGTCCTGCTGTAGGATGGTCTTCCGAGGGTCGCGGCAGAATGTAGTGGTGCCACAGCCAGAAGGCGATGAACAGACCTGCCATCATGTAGAACATCAAGCTCCACGAATAGCGCACGTTGCGTGTGATGACCTCCAGGTTGCCTGCCAGCATGACGAGCAGTCCTTGTCCCACGATGGTGGCAATGCGGTAGAATGTCGAGCGTATGCCCACGAAGTAGGCTTGGTCGTGGCTGTCGAGTCCCAGCATATAGAAGCCGTCAGCGGCAATGTCATGGGTGGCACTCGAGAACGCCATCAGCCAGAAGAAACACAGCGAGCCCGTGAGCCACAGCGGTCCGGGAATGGTGAACGCCACACCTCCCAATGAGGCACCGATAAGCAGCTGCATGGTGATAATCCACCAACGCTTGGTCTTGATGAGGTCCACGAACGGACTCCACAGCGGCTTGATGACCCACGGCAGGTAGAGCCATGAGGTGTAGAGCGTGATGTCGGCATTCGACAGACCAAGGCGTTTGTACATGATGAGCGAAATGGTCATCACGGCAACGTAGGGCAGTGCCTCCGCGAAATACAGTGTGGGCACCCAAGCCCAAGGACTCTTATACTTCTTCATTTTTTTAAGGAGTTATCGGCCTGTCGGCCTTAGGAGTTAGAGGAGTTAGAGGAGTTAGAGGAGTTTAAGGAGTTCTTAATTCTTCATTGAACTTCGTTCGAGCCTGCTTTCGCTCGGCATAGCTGATGCAAGCATCGCTCTGCTCTCGCTTAATCGCAGCCTTCTTCATTCTTCATTATATTCCCGCTCCGTCCTGGAACGACAGATCCACGGCCTTCATCTGCTGGATGCGCGAGTAGGGCGGTACGTTGTTGGTAACCCAGATGTTACCACCGATGACCGAGTGGTGGCCGATGGTGATGCGTCCCAGTATCGAGGCGTTGGAGTAGACTGTCACGTAGTCCTCTATAATCGGGTGACGGGGCACGTTGAGCATGTTGCCCTCGGCATCGTACTTGAAGCTCTTGGCACCCAGCGTCACGCCCTGATACAGCGTTACGTGGTTACCGATGATACACGTCTCGCCGATGACGACACCCGTGCCGTGGTCGATGGCGAAATACTCGCCGATTTGTGCACCCGGGTGTATGTCGATACCTGTGGCCGAGTGGGCCTGCTCGGTGATGATGCGGGGAATGACTGGCACCCTCATCTGGTGCAGCACGTGAGCTATGCGGTAGTGCACCATTGTGCTGATGATGGGATAGCAGAATATGACCTCACCATAGGTCTGTGCTGCTGGGTCGTTGTAGAACATCGCCTCCACGTCGGTATAGAGCAGACGCTTGATCTCCGGCAGCTCCTCGATGAACTTGAGCGCCTTCTCCTGAGCCAACTCTGCCACCGGCATTTCGGTGCCCGAGCAGCCACAGTCGCAGCCCGTGCCGTCACCGTTGTCCTTGCAGAACTGCAGTCCGCAGGCTATCTGTCGGCACAGCAGACTGTAGAGTTCTTCCATCTTCACGCCGATGACATACGACCGCATCTTGGCGTCGGCTTCGCGCTTGTGGAAGTAGTCGGTGAAGATGATGCACTTCGCCAACTCCACAATGCGCTTCACGTCCGTCACCGACGGCAGTTGTGCCTCGGTGGCCGGCATCATGCGCAGCTCGTCGTCCGTGTGTAGTGCCAGCGCCTTAATGTTCCGCTGTAGCACCTTGTTTCTCTCGTCTCTTTTCATATAGGGGGTGAGGCTTACTTTTTTTACTTTTTTACTTTTTTACCTTTTTTCCTTTATAGATGTAGATGCCCTTCTTCAGGCTCTTCACCTTGCGACCTTGCAGGTCGTAGTAGTCTCCGGATTGTCCGGATATTCCGGAATGTCCGGACTTTCCGGATAATCCGGTTGTTTCCATCTTCTCCAGCTCGTCGATGGCTTTCAGCAGGGCCACGCGGGCAGTCTCCAGCTCGTCGATGGTGACGTCCTTCTTGGCGAGGGCATCCTCAGCGTTGTCGATGGCCTCTTCCAGAGCCATGGCCGATGCCGTGGTCATCTCCGTCGCGTCTATCTCCTTGGCCTTCTTCAGCACCGTCTCCAGTGCCAGCTTGCAGGCCACGATGGCAGGCTCGTCATCGTCGTTGATGAAGGACGATGTGATGGGCAGGCCGGTGTTCACGCTGTAGGAGGCTGTCGTTGTCGCGTAGGCGTATTCCTCGCCATTCTCTACGGTGGCGATGATGGCGAAGACACCGGGGGCGTCCTTGATGGTCACACGGCCGGTCTTCTCGTCAACGGTGGCAATCGGGTTGCCTGTCAGCGAGTAGGTCACCTCGCCGTCGCCGACCACCGTCAGCTCGTTGATGAAGCTGGCGTCGCCCTTCGACTTGTCCAGGCTGGTCACGGCATAGCCGATGCTGCCCTTGTAGTAGGACTTGGCCTCGACGTCGGCTGCCGGCATCGTGAAGGTCCAAATGTCCTCACCCTCGGTCACCTCGATGGCGTCGCCGTCAGCAGTCTTGACAAGGATGGTGGGACTGATGCCCTCGGGTGTCGTGCCGGTGTATTTAACGCTGATCTCGCTGTCCACCAAGCCGTAGTAGATGCTGTCGGTCTTGGTGCCGTTCAGCGTGTCCAGTCGCAGGGCGAAGGCATCGCCGTACAATTCACCGTCGCCATAGGCTATGATATGCTGCTTGGGATTCTCTACATCCTCGAAATAGTCGAGGGGTTTGCCACCCATGGCCGCATCACGGGCGAAGGTGATGACACGGGCAAGACCGGTGCGGATGACTTCAGAGGCGAAAAGGCCGTCGCTGCCGTCATATCCGATAGCAGGATTGCCATTGTTTAAGGTAATGGCTTCACCATCCGCGTCTATGCCTTCGACAGTACTGTCGGTATAGTAGCAGTTCTGGATAGTGCCGAAATAGCTCCAGCCCACAATGGCACCGACAAGCGTATCGCCGGCAATCGCGCCACCGAGATAGAGATTATCTTTCATTTTGCCCATTAAACTGGTTCCCGCTATGCCGCCATTGGCAATACACTTTTCGACACCGTCGCTGGCAGTGATGCTTGCCTTGCTGAGACATCCGTGGACAAAACCGTAATTGTTGCCTCCAATAATGCCGCCATGAGAATAGGCACCTGACGTCACTGCATGGATGCAGACACGGTCGGTCGTATTACAGCCAAGGACAACGCCGAGAGTACTTCTGCCGACAATGCCGCCGATGTCCTGATAGCCAGCGATGCGAGCATCGTCAAGGATGACATCAGCCACGTAGCAACCATTGCCAATGTAGCCGAAGAGTCCCTGGCAGACATCCTTTGCATCGGCGCCATCCCGATAGATGCGGATGCCGCTGACGGTATGCCCCCGGCCATCGAGGATACCCTGAAAGCAGACATAGTCCGAGGAACCATTGACGTAGCCGATGGGCGTATAGTTGTTCTCGGTACTCGTGGCATCGTTCCAGGCAGTGGTATGTTGATATTCAATATCATTGCCCAGCACAAAGATGTAACCGTCGAGGTGGCTGTCGTCAGCCTTGTACGTCCTGCCTCCGTTCACGTTCTTCGCCAGCAGGTTCAGTCCTGCAGGTGTGGTGATGACGTAGGGATTGTCCCAGGTGCCATTGGCACCTTCAGCCACGCCCCACAGATCTTCCAGGGTGGAACCGACGGTCACGTCGTGGTCGGGCATGGTCAGCGTCTTGCCGCTGATGGCAGTAGTGGTGATGTCGTCGCTGGTACTGGTGTTCTTGGCTGTATAGGCAACATCGTAGCCATCAGGCACCTCGCCGCTATAGTTGAGAGCAACCTCGGCACCTCCCATACAATAATAGATGGTATCAGTCTTGGTTCCGTTCAGCGTGTCCAGTCGCAGGGCAAAGACGTCGTTGCCCGTTCTGTAGGCAGTCAGGTGGCGTGCTGGATTCTCTATGTCCTCAGCATAGTCATTGGCCGTACCATCAATGCCTACCTTTTCGCCCAGGGTGAGACCGTAGGCAAAACCGGTTTTGGTGACGGCGGTGCCGTGCTTATTTCCGATGGCAGGATTGCCATTGGCTAATGTGATGGGCTCACCTTCGTCATCTATGCCTTCGAAAGCGCTGTCGGTATAGTAGCAGTTCTCGACGGTGCCGGAGTTGTTGCCCACGATGGCACCGACAGCCCTTTGTCCAGCGATGGCACCGCCGAGATAGAGGCAGTCCTCGATGGTGCCGTAATTGAAGCCCACGATGCCGCCGTAGTTCTTGCAATCCTTTAGATTCTCAGCAGCAGTGATGTTTGCCTTGCTGGTACAGCCGCTGATGATGCCGTCACTTTTGTAGCCCACGATGCCGCCATGATAATAGCTTTTGGATTGCACCGCGTGTATGTTGACGGTAGCCGTCACATGGCAGTCGATGATGGTGCCGTTGAGATTGTAGCCTGCAATACCGCCAGTCCGATAATAGCCGGTAATGCGGGCATCATCGAGGATGACGTGGCTCACAGAGCTCCCTTCGCCAATCAAGCCGAAGAGACCTTGGTATTGATCCGGAATGCCATTGCCTTCCTTGCAGATGCGGATGCCCTTCACGGTATGTCCTTTGCCGTCAAAGTGACCGCTGAAGGGTTTGCTGTTCTCTAGGTAATGATATCCGATGGCGGTATAGTTACTCTTGCCGTCAGCAAGCTTGGGGGCATTCGTGTAGTCGATGTCAGCACCCAGCTCGAAGAAGTAGCCTTGGGGGTGGTCCTCGTCAGCTGCATATTCATTGCCATTGTTCACCCTCTTTGCCAGTGAGTCAAGTCCTGCGGTGGTGGTAATGACGTATGGGTTGTTCTTAGTGCCCTCGCCACTCCAGACGTCGTCTGCCCATGCGCCTTGTGGCAGGAGCAGGGTGACCATCAACACCAGAAGCCACCGGAGGCTTCGATTCATCGTTTCGTTCTTGGTTGTTGCTTTCTTAATCATCGTTTATGGCTTTTGTTATTGTCTATGCTGCTTTTAGATTGCAAAGATAGCAATATTATTTGGTAAAACCAAATATTTTCGGTCTTTTTATGATAAAATATCTTCGTGCTTCGCTCGTTAACATGCTTTCTTAGCGCATCGCAGGTATCGCTGTAATTCTGCCGAGTACTTTGCGTAAATAATTATTTTTTTGGTCTCATAGTCTCATAGTCTCAAGTCTCATTTTTGGTGTTTACTGCCGTTTTTTGTCTCATATTTTATTCTATGTTATATATATTATATATAATATATTATAACATAGTAGTTCTTTTACTACTAAATTGAGACTTGAGACTTGAGACTATGAGACTATTGACTTCTCCTGTATTTAAAGGGGTTTTTGAAAATCTGTCGATCTCGAAAACGCTACGAAGCACGGAATTATCAATCTTAAATCCTTGAAAAATGTGTAAAAATAGTGTTAATTAGCGGCAAAAACCTTGTTTTTTTGAATTTCGCACAACCCGCGCGATTTCACGCTCGTATCTCCATGAGATAGCTTTCTATCTCCATGAGATACGCGGCTATCTCGTTAAGATAGCTTTCTATCTCCATGAGATACAGTCCTTTTGAGTTCAATTCGCCCTCCCCTTGTGTAAAAGGGAGAATTTAATTTCCTTTTTTTTCTTGTTTGTTTCCTGTTTTTTTTGTATCTTCGCAGCCGAATTAATGACCTTTATAGTAAACCGTTAAAACAATCGAAGACATGACGAAGTGGAATCGTATATGTAGATGCGCCTTTGCGCGTTTTGGCAGTGGTCTCGGACGCACGGCAGTGTTCCTTTTCCTGCTCCTCGCGGTAGCCGTGCAAGGGGCATGGGCGGATGACGTTTGGAGTGGCGACGGTTCAGAATTGAATCCATACGTCGTCAGCGATGTGGCGGGGCTGAACCAACTGGCCGCGAACGTGAACAGCGGCAATGAGTATGAGAGCACATACTTCGTGCTGGATGGGGACATCGACTATTCGCAAGTTCCGCTGACCCTCGATGGCGGCAAGGGCATCTACATCTATAAAGGTAAAAAAGTAAAAAGGTAAAAAGCCTCACCCCCTAACCCCCTCCCCAACTAGGGGGGGGGGCTTCAACAGCTAAAAGCCAACATAACTTTTAGCATTTTTTTAGATTAGAAAAGTTGCACGTTATAGAAAAGTTTCGTATCTTTGCACCCGAATCGGGTTAACCAAAACGGACAACTTTTTCCGGAAGCCGGAAAGAAAAGTTTTCCAAAACGGATAACTTTACAAAGAAAAAAGTGAACCGAAATGGGCAACTTCCTGAAACAGAGAAAGCAATATTATTAACTGAAACCGAATATGGAAATTAAGAACTTTACCATTACCAAACGAGACGGTACGAAAGACCAATTCTCGCTCGACAAAATCATGAACGCCATAGCAAAAGCGTTCGAGAGTGTGGACGAACCAGCAGACCTTGGCGTCATTTCCAAGATTCTGGCACATCTGGATATCCACAACGACATCACCGTGGAGGACATTCAGAATCAGGTGGAGGAAGCCCTGATGCGCGAGGGATTCTTCAAGGTGGCCAAGTCGTTCATCCTCTACCGTCAGGAGCACACCGAAGACCGTGAGACGCTGCAGAAGATGCAGTTCCTGTCTGAGTACATGGAGTCGGTGAACGCTGCCACAGGCTCGAAGTACGACGCCAACGCCAACGTGGAGCACAAAAACATTGCCACGCTGATCGGCGAGCTGCCGAAGTCGAACTTCATCCGCCTGAACCGTCGTCTGCTGACCGACCGTATCAAGAAGATGTACGGCAAGCAGCTGGCCGACGAATACATTGACAAACTAACTCACCACTTTATATATAAGAACGACGAGACCAGTCTGGCCAACTACTGCGCCTCGATTACGATGTACCCCTGGCTCATCGGTGGCACCGTAGCCATCGGCGGTAACTCAACTGCTCCCACCAACCTGAAGTCGTTTGCAGGCGGTTTCGTCAACATGGTGTTCATGGTGAGCTCCATGCTGAGCGGTGCCTGCGCTACGCCCGAGTTTCTGATGTACATGAACTACTTCATCGGTAAGGAGTGGGGTCTCGACTACTGGAAGCGTGCCGACGAGCAGGCTGACCTCTCGCTGAAGAAGCGCAGCATCGACAAGGTCATCACCGACTACTTCGAGCAGATTGTCTATACGCTGAACCAGCCCACAGGTGCCCGTAACTATCAGGCCGTATTCTGGAACATTGCCTACTACGACAAGTACTACTTCCAGTCAATCTTCGGCGACTTCTACTTCCCTGATGGCTCGAAGCCCGACTGGGACGGTCTGTCATGGCTGCAGAAGCGCTTCATGAAGTGGTTTAACCACGAGCGCACGAAGACGCTGCTCACCTTCCCCGTGGAGACCATGGCACTGCTGACCGACGAGGACGGCAACTGCAAGGACAAGGAGTGGGGCGACTTCACTGCCGAGATGTACTCAGAGGGTCACTCGTTCTTTACCTATATGAGTGCCAACGCCGACTCGCTCAGCTCATGCTGCCGTCTGCGCAACGAGATTACCGACAACGGTTTCAGTTACACCCTCGGCGCCGGTGGCGTCTCAACGGGTTCGAAGTCGGTGCTCACCATCAACCTGAACCGCTGCATACAGTACGCTGTCAACCATAAGATGCCTTATCTGCAGTACCTCGCCGAGGTCATCGACCTGTGCCACAAGGTGCAGCTGGCCTACAACGAGAACCTGAAGGAACTGCAGGAGCACGGCATGCTGCCCCTGTTCGATGCCGGCTACATCAACATCGGCCGTCAGTACCTGACCATCGGTATCAACGGACTGGTGGAGGCTGCCGAGTTCATGGGCCTGAAGATTACGCCTAACGACGACTACCTGCACTTTGTACAGGGCATCCTGGGACTCATCGAGAAGTACAACAAACAGTACCGCACGAAGGACGTGATGTTCAACTGCGAGATGATTCCTGCCGAGAACGTAGGCGTGAAGCACGCCAAGTGGGATCGCGAGGACGGCTACTTCGTGCCACGCGACTGCTACAACAGCTACTTCTACGTCGTAGAGGACGACTCGCTGACCATCCTCGACAAGTTCCGTCTGCATGGCGCTCCCTACATTGAGCACCTGACCGGTGGTTCGGCTCTCCACATGAATCTGGAGGAGCACCTGTCGAAGGAGCAGTATCTGAAGCTGCTGCAGGTGGCTGCCAAGGAGGGTTGCAACTACTTCACGTTCAACATCCCCAACACCGTGTGCAACGAGTGTGGCCACATTGACAAGCGCTACCTGAAGGAGTGTCCGGAGTGTAAATCGAAGAACATCGACTACATGACACGTATCATAGGCTACCTGAAGCGCGTCTCGAACTTCTCGCAGGCACGTCAGGAGGAGGCAGCACGCCGCTTCTACGCAACGGCATAGGACGACAATGCTGAAATACGTCAATACAGGAATAGTTTTTCAGGAGATACCCGACGAAGTGACACTGGCAATTAACATCAGTAATTGCCCGTGTCGCTGTCCGGGGTGTCACAGCCACTATCTATGGGACGACATAGGACTGCCCCTGACCAGCGCTGCGCTCGACGATTTCGTTGACCAATATGGCGACGACATTACCTGCATCGCCTTCATGGGCGGCGACGGAGACCCCAAGGGCGTGAGCCAGCTGGCACAGTACATGCACAAGGAACACCCGCAGTTCAAGGTGGCATGGTACAGCGGAAAAACCGTCATCTCAAGGGCCGTCAACAAAGCCGACTTCGATTACATCAAGATTGGCCCCTACATCAAGCACCTGGGGCCCCTGAAGGAACCGACGACTAACCAGCGTATGTACCGCAAGACCGCCGACGGCGACTTCGAGGACATCACGTCGAGATTCTGGAGGAAGTAGTGGTAAGAAGAACGAAAAAAAGTAAGGCCGATGGCCTTACTTTTTTGTTTTATGAATTCTTCATTGAACTTCGTTCGAGCCTGCTCACGCATTCTTCATTCTTCATTTCCCTCACGCCATAATCACCCCAAACCGGTAGCCCTGCTGTTGCAGCCACTCGATGCTCTCGGGCAGTGCCGTATGCAGCTTGTCGATGGACTTCAACGAGTCGTGGAAGGTGATGATACTGCCCGGTCGTGCATAGCGCTTGACGTTGTTCACGATACCCTGTGCCGTCATCCACTTGGAGTAGTCACGGGTTACCAAGTCCCACATCACCACCTTATACTTACGCGACAGTAGCGCATACTGTGCCAGACGCATCCAGCCGTGAGGTGGCCGGAACAGATGGCTGCGGATGTAGGCATTGGCCTTCTCCACGTTATAGCTGTATTCATGGAGACCATGACGGAAACCGCTGATGTGGTTGTGTGTGTGGTTGCCCACTTGGTGGCCTTCCTCCATGATGCGTTTGTAGAGTTCAGGGTATTTACGCACATTGTCGCCCACCATGAAGAAAGTGGCCTTGATGCCGTAACGGTTAAGAATGTCGAGAATGAAGGGCGTGGACTCGGGTATGGGGCCATCGTCGAAGGTCAGATAGACGACCTTCTCGTGATGGTCCATACGCCAAAGTGCCCGTGGGTAGAGCCAGCGCAGATAAACAGCGGGTTGCTCTATAATCATTTCTTAACTCTTAATTCTTAACTATGAACTACTAGAACCGTCCTCCCTTGCTCTGGTACATACCAGCCAGGCGTTGCAGCTGAGAGTCCATCTCCTTAGCCAGCTTCTCATCAATCAGCTCCGTCAGCTGCAGTTCCTGCTGCATCAGGTAGATGTGGTACATACTCTCGCGCTGAGAGCTGGTGAAACGGCTGCCCTCAAGTGAGCAGTACCAGTTCATGTACTGTGTTGACTTGTTCCACAGCTGTTTGATGATGTCCAGTGCCTTGGCCTTCTGACCGATGGCGGCATAGGAACGAGCCAGTTCGAGTGAACCGCTCTGGTAGTCGTGAGGAATGTTGTAGGACGGGAGTTCACGCTCGCAGAGGTCGAGCACCTGAGCTGCCTTGGCATCCTTGCCCTCGTTGACGAGGTTGATGGCCAGCTGCGAGATGAGGCGACGGTGTGTGTAGCACATACGCATGACCGTCTCGTCGAGATAGACGCCCTTGGTGCTCATGCCACCGAACTTGAAGCGGTGCATGACGTTGTCGAAGACCTTCTCTGTGTCGAAGCTCTTCATGCCCTCCACCTGCTTGCCGTCGATGTTCGTCGTGAACGGCGTGATGCGGTTGGCAAGACCTTCCTGAATGAAGTTGTCGCCCAAGTTCATGTAGTTCTCAGAGCCGACGGTCGTAGCCACATAGATAGGACGTGTCCAGTTGGCGTGGGCAATCATCTCCAGCATCATCAGGTCGCCCTTGTAGAGAGCGCTCTTGCCCTTCAGCGAGATAACCATGCGGTCGGGAATGCTATCGCCCTGGAGCAGCATGCCGCTCTTGCGGACAGCCTCCTTGTCGATGGTGACATAGACGGTATCAGTGGGGATGACGTGGAAGTCGGGATTCGTTGAACGTACCCAGTGGTCGAGAATGTTCTTCAGCTCGAAGGGCTCGTCGCCGAACTGTGCACGTGCCTGCTCAGGATTCTCCTGATAGAACTTCAGCACCTCGTTCTTGGCCGACGGGTCAATCTGCACATACTCGTTGGTACCGGCACAGTACTCCAGACGCTTCCATGTGATGGGCAGCGAAGGCGAATCATAGGCCGGACGTACCATCTGGTCAATATACCAGTCGGTCTGCAGATAAGAGAGGTTGCAGACGCGGGCATCCGTGCGAACGCCCTCGGTGTCCTGGTTGTACCACAGGGGGAAGGTGTCGTTATCACCGTTGGTGAAGATAATAGGATTGCCCGTCTGCTGCAGAGAGTTCAAGTAGTTCTGACCGAAGTCGCGGCAGGTATAACGGCCGGAGCGGTCGTGGTCGTCCCATGTCTGCGAAGCCATCTGAATAGGAACAAGCAGTCCGGCAACACCAACAAGAGCAGCCAGAGGTACAAGGCCCTTCTTCATCTTCTTCTCCAGCAGGTCGTAGATGGCTGCCACGCCCATGCCACACCAGATGGCGAAGGCATAGAACGAGCCGGCATAGGCGTAGTCACGCTCACGGGGCTGGACGGGTGTCTGATTCAGATAGACCACAATGGCAAGACCTGTCATGAAGAACAGGAAGAAGACAACCCAGAACTGCTGGATGCCCTTCTGACCTTTCTTCAGCGATTGCCAGAACAGACCGATGAGACCAAGCAACAGCGGCAGACAGTAGAACACGTTATGGCCCTTGTTCTGCTTCAGGTCGTCGGGCAGCTTCGACTGATCACCCAAGCGGGCGTTATCGATGAACGAGAAGCCCGTGAGCCAGTTGCCGTGCTCCAGTTCGCCATGTCCCTGGATGTCATTCTGACGGCCGGCGAAGTTCCACATGAAGTAGCGCCAGTACATCCAGTTGCACTGGTAGCTGAGGAAGAAACGCAGGTTCTCGAACTGTGAAGGCACCTTGACCTTCATCGGCTCGCCACAGCGGTCGTAGTCAACCTCGGTGCCGTCGATGTCGCCCATCCACGACTCGTAGTCACGGGTGTGGCCAGCATCATACATGCGTGGGAACAGCATATTCTGTGCGTACTTGTATTCATCCTTGGTGCGAACGACGAAGTAAGAGTCCTTCTCGTCAGCAGAGGCTTTCTCCTTGCGCTGGTAAACGGGCTTGCCCGTTGACATGACGGGACGGCAGATGCGGCCGTCGCTCTCGAGAGCCACCTGTGAGGTGTAGGCCTGTCCATAGAACAGCGGACGCTGACCGTACTGGTCACGTCCCAGATAGTCGCCAAGCGTGAAGATATCCTCAGGCGAGTTCTGGTCCATCGGGGGGTTGGCATCCGAGCGGATGACGATGACGGCATACGTGGAGTAGCCAATCATCAGCATCAGCATGCAGAGCAGGGCTGTGTTCTTCAGACGTGGCGTTACCAGAGCCAGGCGCTTCGTCTCACCCTTGGGCAGATAGTTGCGGTTCAGGATGAACCACAGGACAGCCAGTACGATGATGCCGATGACGGCAGCCGACCAACCGTAGCCGTAGAAGGGAATACCTAACAAAGCGACACTGAGCAGGAAAGCCAGATTCTGACGCTTCACATTCTTGGCAGTGGCGTTCTGTGTCTCCCAGATAGCCCAGATGACGGTAGCCGCCAACAGCAGGATATAGATGTAGAGACCGGTATTGAACGACATGCCGAGGGTGTTGACGAAGAACAACTCGAACCAGCCGCCTACGGTGATAATGCCGGGAACGACGCCGTAGAGCACGACTGCCACAAGGGCAAACGACACGAGCAGCGCGATGAGCGAGCCCTTGGCGTTGGCGTTGGGGAATCGGCGGTAGTAATATACCAGTACGATGGCAGGCAGACACAGCAGGTTCAATAGGTGAACGCCGATACTGAGGCCCGTCATGTACATGATGAGCACCAGCCAGCGGTCGCTGTGAGGCTCGTCAGCATGGTCTTCCCATTTCAGGATAAGCCAGAAGACGACAGCTGTGAAGGCCGAAGAGTAGGCATAGACCTCGCCCTCGACAGCCGAGAACCAGAAGGTGTCGCTGAATGTGTAGATAAGGGCACCCACCATACCAGCGGCCTCAATGGCAATGAGCTTAGCGGTCGACAACTCCTCCCACTTGTCGATGAGCAGACGGCGTGTCAGGTGCGTGATGCTCCAGAAAAGGAACAGAATACACGTGGCCGACAGTAGGGCGCTCATGGTGTTAACCATACGTGCCACCTGTGTGGCGTCGCTGGTGAATTGTGAGAAGAGGTTGGCTGTGAGCATGAAGAACGGTGCCCCAGGGGGGTGTCCGACTTCCAGACGATAGCCTGTGGTGATAAACTCCGGACAGTCCCAGAAGGAGGCTGTCGGTTCGATGGTAGAGCAATACACGAAGGCGGCAATCAGAAAAGTCAGCCACCCAAGGACATTGTCCACGAGCCTAAACTGTTTCATTCGTAAAGATATATTTTTAACGTTAAAATCTTATTTGACTGCAAAGGTAGCGAAAAAAATACTATAAGAAAAGACCGACGCCGTAAATTAAGATAATATAACGGAAAAACTTGCCCAGTGTGATGGCAATGAACGTGATTACGACATTGGCACGCATCAATCCCAGCAGAATGGTGATGGCCGAGCCAAGGAGGGGCACGAAGGCAAAGAAGCCCATCCACGCACCATGACCACGCATGAACCGCTTGGCACGGTCGAGGTCCTTGGGCTTGACGTGGAGGTACTTCTCAAACCACTCCGTCTTGCCCAGACGTCCCACACCGTAGTTGAAAGCCGAACCGAGAACGTTGCCGATGGTGCCGTAGATCATCAGCTGCCAGGGGTCGAGGCCGGTGGCCATCAGCGCCACCATGACAGCCTCGCTGGAAAAGGGAAAGAAACTGCCGGCCAGAAAGGCGGCCAGCAGCATACCCATATAACCATAGCCGGTTAGGAAGTCTATGATAACGTCCATACGTTAAAGGCAATAACGAACAGGCAGGCGGCAACGATGGCATAGAAGACCATGTTAGTCCACTTTGTGTGTGTCAGGGCGATGAAGTGGCCTATGAGCGGTGCCGTGTTGACAATCAGCAGGCGTGTCAGTACGTTCTCATGCTGAGGCTGTAGCAGGAGGAAGATGGCCGTGATGACAGCCATTGTCATGAAGAACCTGTACAGCTGTTGGATGCGTATCTTGTCGTTATAGCTCGTGCGCAGATAGTGGATAATGCCTGTCACGGCCAGGATGGCTATCATGATGATGACCATCAGTTGGGATGGCGACAGATAGTAATCGCCCAGTCCCTGGAATTTTACCAGTTCTGCGAAATGGGCCGTCAGAATGTCCACCTTTCCCTGCCAGAAGAACAGTCCCGCTGCCACAAGCCAGTAGGGTGTCAGCAGTCCCAGGAGCGATGCCAGGAAGTTGCGCAAGCTCATAGCGTTGAGATGTATGGCAATGAACAGCCACAGGAACGGCACGAGATACAGTATCTGTACGAACGTACAGCTGGCCAGTCCGAGACAGAGGAATGTGTAGTACATCCGTCCCGGCGACTGCTTGTCATGATAGCAATTGAAGAGAAGCAGGTATGCGGCGACAACACAGAGTTGCACGAAGCTACCCCTCAGATCCTGAAACAGATAGCAGGCAGCACACGACAGCACCATGAACGAGCATGACACCATGCGGCTGTAGATGCGTATGAGGGCGTTGTCGTTGTTCAGTATCACCATGAGATAGGTGGTGGCTGCAAAGCATGCGAACTCTATCCACCACTGTTGGGCAATCAGTCCGCATAGCAGCCAAACGACAATCGTGAGCACTGCTGTCATCAGCAGTGCCATACGACTCTCAGCAACTTTATTTTGTATCCGTTTCAACTCTTAAATGAACTATGTGCTTTTAAAGGTCTGCTCCGATGTCGCGACGGAAGTATTTATCAGTAAACTGAATCTTCTGAGCCTCAGTAAACGACTTCTGCAGGGCTTCAGCCTTGTCCTTGCCATACGACGATACAGCGATGACGCGACCACCGCTGGTCACCACCTGTCCGTCCTTCAGGGCCGTTCCTGCATGGAAGACAACGGAGCCTTCCACCTGGTCAATGCCGCTGATGGCATAGCCTTTCTTGTATTCCTGAGGATAGCCGCCAGAGACCAGCATGACACAAACAGCAGCACGTTCGTCGAATTCAATCTTGCGCTGGTCAAGATGGCCCTCAGCCACACCCTCGAAGAGGTCTACGATGTCGCTCTTCAATCGCAGCATGACGCTCTCGGTCTCGGGGTCGCCCATACGGCAGTTGTATTCGATGACATAGGGTTCGGGCTCGCCAGTGGGGGTGTTGGTGCGGTTGATGAGTCCGAAGAAGATGAAGCCCTTGTAGTCGATGCCGTCGGCAGCCAGTCCTTCGACGGTAGGACGGATAATGCGGTCATCCACCTTCTGCATCCACTCCTTTGTGGCGAAGGGAACGGGCGACACACTGCCCATACCGCCAGTGTTCAGACCCGTATCGTGCTCACCGATGCGCTTATAGTCCTTGGCCTCAGGCAGAATCTTGTAGTTCTTGCCGTCAGTCAGTACGAAGACAGAGCACTCGATGCCGCTCATGAACTCCTCGATGACCACACGGCTGCTGGCGTTGCCGAACATACCACTCAACATCTCCTTAAGCTCTTTCTTGGCTTCGTCGAGTGTGGGCAGGATCAGCACTCCCTTGCCGGCACAGAGACCATCGGCCTTCAGTACGTAGGGGGCTTCCAGCGTCTCCAGGAACTTCAGACCTTCCTCTAGATGCTCACCGTCAAATGTCTCGTAGCGGGCGGTGGGGATGTTATGGCGCACCATGAAGGCCTTGGCAAAGTCCTTCGAGCCTTCAAGCACGGCACCAGCCTTCGAGGGACCGATGACAGGGATATTCTTCGTGCGAGCATCGGCCTTCAGGTCATCGTAGATGCCTTTTACCAACGGGTCTTCGGGACCAACAACCACCATATCAATGCTGTTGTCGACTACGAACGTCTTGACGGCCTCGAAGTCGTCGGCCTTCATGGCTACGTTTTCACCACAGTTGCCGGTACCGGCATTGCCGGGAGCAATAAAAAGTTTCTCACACTTGGGGCTTTGTGCAATCTTCCATGCGAGGGCGTGCTCACGGCCGCCGCTGCCTAACAATAGTATCTTCATCCTTATTATTAATTATCAATTGTCAATTATCCATTGTTCATTATTTCAGGTAGTCTTCGAAATACTGGGTTATTCTCTCATGCAGATGGACACTCGCATGACCACGCATATTATGCTCCTCTCCGGGATAGGCGAAGAAGTCGGGCTGTGTGCCGGCCTTGATGCAGGCATCGAGGAACGACAGACAGTGTTGTGGCACGACGGTCGGGTCGTTATAACCCGTGATAATCTGCAGCTTTCCCTTCAGGTTAGCAGCCTTGTTGATGAGGCTGGTTTTCTTATAGCCTTCGGGGTTGTTCTGTGGCGTACCCATGTAGCGCTCACCGTACATCACCTCGTACCATTTCCAGTCGATGACGGGACCACCGGAAACGCCTACCTTGAAGACGTCGGGGTAGTTTGTCATCAGTGAGATGGTCATGAAACCACCGAACGACCAGCCATGAACGCCTAAGCGATTCATATCGACGTAGGGTAGGGTACGCAGATAGTCCACGCCCTTCATCTGGTCCTGCATCTCAATCTGTCCCAACTGATGGAAGGTGGCCTGCTCGAAGTCGCGACCGCGATACTGGCTGCCACGGTTGTCGAGGATAAAGACGATATAGCCCTTCTGAGCCATATAGGTCTCCCATGTACGAGAGGCCCAGTGCCACGATGCCTGCACGTTGTTGGCATGAGGACCGCCATAGACGTAGATGACCGTGGGATATGTCTTGTTGGCATCGAAGTCGTGGGGCTTTACCATGCGGTAGTAAAGGTCTGTTACGCCATCGGCAGCCTTGATGCTGCCGTTCTCGAAGATGGGCTGCTGATAGTCCTTCCAAGGGTCTTCGGCTGTAAACAGACGCGTGCGATTGTTGCTAACAGTGCTGGTGACGTCAATGTTACGCGGAATAGCGGGTTCCGTATAACGGTCGAAAAGCAGGGTTCCCGATGCCGACAGTTCGCCGCTGTGTACGCCCGTACCATTGTCGAGTGCCGTCATCTTGCCATTGCTGATGTTGACGGCATAGAGATTGTGGCACAGCGGGTGTGTGGCATTGGCCTTGATGATAATGCTCTTCTGCTTCTTGTTGAAGCCCAGCACGTCCATTACCACCCAAGAGCCTTTCGTGAGTTGCTTCAGCTCTTTGCCGTTGGCATCGAAAAGAAAGAGGTGGTTGTAGCCGTCCTTCTGACTCTGGAGAATGAATTTTGTGTTGTCCCAGGGCAGGAACTGTATGGGGTGCAGCGGCTCCACGTATTTATCGCTGGTCTCACGGTAGAGTTCTGCTAGACGCTTGCCTGTCGTGGCATCGTACGACACCAGACGGCAGTCGTTCTGTCCGCGATTCAGTTCAAACATATAAATCGTTTTCGAGTCGGGACTCCAACTGATGTTGGTGAAATAACGGTTGGTGGGGTCGCCAGCCTGCATATAGACGGTCTTCAGTGTCTTCAGGTCATAGACACCCACAGTCACTTTGTGACTGGTCATACCTGCCATAGGGTATTTGTCTGGCTCGTAGGTTGCTTCGCGAGGGAAAATATTCACTTGCGGATAGTCCGTCACCATACTCTGGTCCATACGGTAGAAAGCCAGACGCTGACCGTCAGGACTCCAGAACGTACCCTTCTCAATGCCGAACTCATTGCGGTGTACGCTCTGTCCATAGACAATCTCGCGGCTGCCGTCCGTTGAGAGCTGGTGTTTCTGCCCCTCGCCGTCAGCGACGAAGAGCTGGTTGTCTTCTATGTAGGCCGTAGCCCTCGACACGGGATTCCAGTCGTTGGCCGTCTGTCCCGAGATGTTGTCTTGCCATACAATTTCGTGGGTCTTGAAATTCAGCAGAAGGAAAGACTTTCTACCGCCTACTGCCACGATGGGCTGGTCAGGGTAGGGGAAGGTGGCGTTCATCAGGTGGCGCACATAGCGGCTCGCATCTTCCTTACTCTTTGCCCATTGGTTGATTTCTTCAATGGTAAAGAGCTGTCTCTTCTTGCCTGTCTTAATGTCAACGAGGCTGCAAAACTCAACATCCGTCTCCACCAACTGGTCGCCCCACCATGTGAGCCACATGTTCTTGGGCTGCATGTTGCGGTAGTTCGTGCCACCGAAGTTCAGGTCTTCCAGTGTAAAGAGCTTGTTCTGAGCTGTCATAGGGAGCGTGATGAAGGCTGCAAGCGCCACAAAAAGATACTTAATCTTCATCGTCGTCGAACCTGTTACGTTTACCGCCATAGGGTTTTCCGGTTTTCCCGGAGAATCCAGACTTACCGGATTTTCCGGACTTACCGGTGTATCCGGACTTTCCGGGTCTTCTATAATCCTCTGAGTTGTCCCTTCTTCTGGGCTTTTTCTCTCCGAAGACATCGTGCTTATGGAACGTGAAAGAGCGAATGTCGCTGTCCTCGTTCTGCTCCTGCTCCTCCAGACGCTGCTTGAAGTCGCGATTCTTCTTGAAGCGGTGCTTCTCGGCCATCTGGCGCTTCTCCTCCTCAGTCTTCACGGCACCGCCTTCTGAACGGAAGACCTTCATCTTGCCGTCGAACATTTGATACTTACGGAATTCGCACTCCAGGGAACCATTGTACAGGGGAATCTTAATGCTGGGCTTCAGGCCTATCTGGTCGAAACATTCCTCACGGTATGAGAGTACCCAGGCATCGTTGCCCGTAAACTCATGCTTCAGTCGTTCTCCGATCATGCGGTAGGTACCCAGCAAGTCGGGTGTCGAGATACGCTCACCATAAGGCGGGTTGGTCACAATAATGCTCTTCTCCTTGGGCTGTTTGAAGTCCTTGAAGTCCTGCTGTTCGATGGTGATGCTGCCTGTCAGTCCTGCAGCCTGCACATTGCGGCGTGCAGAGTTGACGGCTTTCATGTCGATATCGTAGCCATAGAAGTGGCACTTCACGTCCTCTTTCTCATGCTCTTCGCAGTCATTATAGATGCGGTCAAAGAGCTCTGCATCGAAGTCGGGCCATTTCTCAAAGGCATATTCTTTACGGAATAGTCCCGGTGCCATGTTGTGAGCGATGAGGGCTGCTTCCACCAGCAGCGTACCGCTGCCGCACATGGGGTCGATAAAGTCGGTGTCGCCCTGCCATCCCGTCATCATAATCATACCAGCAGCCAGAACCTCGTTCAGAGGTGCTTCGACGCTGTCCTGACGGTAGCCGCGACGGTGCAGTGACTCGCCGCTGGAGTCAAGACTCAGCGTACACTTGTCTTCTGCGATGTGTATGTTCAGACGGATGTCGGGATTCGCTACGGAAATATTCGGTCGTTTGCCTGTACGTTCGCGGAACTGGTCAACGATGGCGTCCTTGACCTTGTAGCTGACGAATTTCGAATGGCGGAATTCGTCCGAGAATACCACAGCATCAACAGCGAATGTCTTGTCATCATTCAGATACTGTGTCCAGTCTATTTTCAGCACTTCGTTGTAAACGTCGTCGGCCGACTTGGCCTTGAAGTGCATAATAGGTTTGAGAATACGGATGGCAGTGTGCAGTTGGAAGTTTGCACGATACATCATCTCTTTGTCACCAGTGAAGGACACCATGCGGCGACCAACCTTCACATCATTGGCACCCAGTGCCGTTAATTCTTTCGCCAGCACAGGTTCCAGTCCCATGAACGTTTTGGCGATGAGTTCTTGCTGTTGCAAGCGGGCAGAGCCCGATTCATTGTTTTTCTCCATGAAAAGTAAAATACGTAATTACGCGATTTCGCAGTGCAAAGTTACGCTTTTTTTCTGATACTGAGAAAAAAACTTGGGAAAAGACGTTCGTTTCTCGTGGAAAAAGCTTATCTTTGCCGGCAGAAACCATGACGAACGGGCTTTGTGAGCCTCGCACGTACCTATTTAATATATTAACCCATCGACTACAATGTTTAACATCTTACTATACGTTGGTCAGCAGGAGCAGAACCTGGAGCTCATTTTCTGGGCTTTGGGCATCTTGGTGGCGATTATCCTCTTGGTAGCCCTCGTCTGGCAACGCCGTACAGGAAACGAACTTGAAGAGGAACTGCAACAATTGGAGACGCAGAAACATAAGGAGGTTGAGTTCGACTTTGTTCTGAAAGCTATGGGTATGTCTGTTTGGCATCTTAACGCCGATACGGGTGAAGTGTTCTACGATAAGGATTTTCGCGAGAAGCATACTGACTTTGTTGAGGCCACCGAGGGTGACACCTATGACGAGAACGCTGATCTACTCGTCGAAGAAGATGCCGTGCGTGTCCGTAAAGCGTTGGACGAACTTTGCGCCGGTGTCCGTGACCATTATCACGAGCAGTATCGTATCAGAGCACCCCATTCCTCGAAGGTTTATTGGGAGGAGAGCTATGCCATCATCGCCGATCGTGATATCAACGGAAAGCCCCTTCGCATTGTGGGCACCAGCCTGCGCATTGACAGCCGTAAGAATCTGGAGACTGCACTGAAACAGGCCCTGTCGAAAGCTGAGGAGAGCGACCGTCTGAAGTCGGCCTTTATTGCCAACATGAGCCATGAGATTCGTACGCCGCTGAATGCCATTATCGGCTTTACCAGCGTGCTCCCTGATATTGAGGACCATGATGAGCGTCAGGAACTTATCAATCTGATACAGGAGAACAATAGCAAACTATTGCGTATCATCGACGACGTGATGAATATCTCTAAGATTGAGGCAGGTAAGGAGCAGCTGCAGATGGCACTGTTTGACGTTAATGTAATTCTCGATGAGCTGGTCAACAGATACCAGTCCCAAGTGGCAGGTGGTGTCACTATATCTACTGATTTTGCGGCTCCTCATCAGGAAATCAATAGCGACCTGAACCGTGTCTTGACATCGATGGAACATCTTGTTTCCAATGCTGTTAAGTTTACTACCCATGGCAGTATTGTCGTGGGCTATGATGCTGTTGCCGACCATCGCATCCGCTTGTGGGTACGCGATACTGGTAAGGGTGTCGCTCCCGAAGATCAGGAGCGCATCTTTGAACGCTTCTATAAAGTCGATGAGTTCGTGCCCGGTGCCGGTCTTGGTCTCTCCCTTTGTCGTACTATGGCCTTCTCCCTTGGAGGCAACGTCGGCGTGCAGTCGGAGTATGGCAAGGGCAGTACCTTCTGGATGGAGATTCCTGCCTAACGGTTGGACAGCATGATTTGCAGTCGTGTCAAATCCTCAGGATATGTGAGTTTGTCGAAGTAAGGTACATCGAAATCAAGATATACCTTCGATGTCTGCGGCAGTTGCTGGATAGATTCCGTATAGGGGGAATCGGCTTTGAAGTACTTGTCTAACAGGCTGAAAGAGAATCCTTCGGGTGCCGACAGCGTGTAGTATTCCTCGCGGTTGACAATCCATTCCCCATAGCGTCCGAGGCTGTCGGTAATCTTCCGTGCACAGGCCACGGCGTCATAGTCGTCAAGCCGTCTGAATAAGCTGTCCAGTACTTCTGCGGTGACCGTCGGTCTCACAGCATCAACGACCACCAGTTTTTCGCAGGCGCTGTTGTCCCGGATGTAGTCAATGCCGTTACGCTTTGTGACATTCAGTTCTTCACCACTGCCGACGACTTCTACATCGTATGCTGCGATAAGTTCCTCGTGGTACGACGGATGGGCGACGACTACGACGGCATCAGCCTCTTGGCTTTTCTTACAAGCCTCTATGACATAGGAGATGACCTGTCGGCCATTGATTTCAATATACTGTTTGGGAACGCTGCTGCCGAAACGTGCTCCTACACCACCGGCGGTAATCATGATGATGTTCTTGTCTGTCGCTTTCATTGTCGTTTTTTCCTTTTATTGGGCGCAAAGGTACGATTTTTTTTAAAAACAACAAAAATTAACGGGAAAACTCTCCACTCTCACGAATTTTTCTTACCTTTGCAGGCAAATTGTATTGTTGATATGAATCAATCCTTTAGTCAGCTGCTGCAGGCATCGTTCAAATCCAACGACACCGAAGAGTGGCTTGATGTGTATTTTACGCGCCCCATCGGTCTCGCCTTTGCCCTGATGTGGATTAAGATTGGTGTGACCCCCAACTTCGTCACCATCCTTTCGATGTTCCTTGGCGCTGCCGCCGGCTGGTGCTTCCTGCATACGGACTTATGGTGGAATGTTGGCGGCGTGCTCTTCATGCTGTTTGCCAACTTCTGCGACTCCACCGATGGTCAGATGGCTCGTCTCACGAATCATAAGACCGCCATTGGCCGCATGCTCGACGGTCTGGCCAGCGATGTGTGGTACTTCTTCTGCTACCTCGCTATTGTCATCCGTCTTTGGAACGACCCCATACCTTTCACCGACTATCCGTGGTCTTGGGTTATCCTGCTGCTTTGTGCTTTTGCGGGTTTCTACTGGCATGCCCGCCAGTGCCAGTTGGCCGACTACTACCGTCAGATACACCTTTATTTTATTAAGGGCGAGGATGGCAGCGAACTCAACAGCACCGCTCAGGAGCAGCATTTCCTTGATACACTGCCTAAGCGTAAGATCGGCCCCTTCACCGTTGGTGCCGAGGGCCATTTCTGGGACTACGCCTTCCATTACTTCTACATCGGCTGGTGCCGCAAGCAAGAGAAGAACACCCCCCACTTCCAGAAGTTCTTCGCCAAGGTGAAGACGCAGTGGCCCAGTGCCGCCGATATGCCTCAGAACTTCCGTGAGACGTTCCGTCAGAAGAGTCTGCCGCTGATGAAGTACACCAACATCCTGACGCACAACACCCGTGCCACGGTGCTCTTTATCGCCTGCCTCATCAATCTGCCCTATCTCTATCCCCTCTTTGAGATTACGGTACTGGCAGCCATCTACTACTATATGAAGTACCGTCACGAGACCATGTCTCAACAATTGGAAAATAAGCAATAACTTAAATAACAAAACAAACAAACTATGGCAAATGCAAATGTGAAGCCAGCAGATGGAAAGCTGGGTATTATGGTGGTAGGCAACGGCGCCGTTGCCACGACCTTCATGACAGGTGTGCTGATGACCCGCAAGGGTCTTGCAAAGCCCGTCGGTTCTATGACACAGTACGACAAAATCCGCATTGGAAAGGGTGCCGACAAGAAGTACCTCCACTATAAGGACATCGTGCCTATCGCCGACCTCAACGACATCGTCTTCGGTTGCTGGGATGTCTATCCTCAGAACGCTTACCAGGCTGCTATGTATGCCGAGGTGCTGAAGGAGAAGGACATCGAGCCCGTTCGCGATGAGCTCGAGAAGATTGTGCCCATGAAGGCCGCTTTCGACAAGAACTACGCCAAGCGTCTTGACGGCGACAACGTCAAGGACTGCAAGACCCGCTGGGAGATGGTCGAGGCCCTGAAGAAGGATATCCGCGACTTCAAGGCCGCCAACGGCTGCAGCCGCATCGTCGTGCTCTGGGCTGCTTCTACCGAGATCTATGTTCCCGTCGAGGAGTCTGTTCACTACAAGCTCAGCGACCTTGAGGCTGCCATGAAGGCCGACGACCGCGAGCACATCGCCCCCTCTATGTGCTACGCCTACGCCGCCCTCACCGAGGGTGCTCCCTTCATCATGGGTGCTCCTAATACCACTGTTGATATTCCAGCCATGTGGGAACTCGCCGAGAAGACCAAGATGCCCATCGCCGGTAAGGACTTCAAGACCGGTCAGACGCTTGTCAAGTCAGGTTTCTCACCCATCATCGGCGTACGTTGCCTCGGCTTGAGCGGCTGGTTCTCTACCAACATCCTCGGCAACCGTGACGGCCTGGTGCTCGACGAGCCCGCCAACTTCCGCACCAAGGAGGTCTCTAAGCTCTCTACACTCGAGACCATCCTAAAGCCCGACGTGCAGCCCGACCTCTACGGTCATGGCAACGACGAGGACACACAGTACTACCACAAGGTACGCATCAACTACTATCCTCCCCGCAACGATAACAAGGAGGGCTGGGACAATATCGACATCTTCGGCTGGATGGGCTATCCCATGCAGATCAAGATCAACTTCCTCTGCCGCGACTCCATCCTCGCCGCACCGCTCTGTCTCGACCTCTGTCTGCTCTCTGACCTCGCTGCCCGTGCCGGCCGCTACGGCACCCAGCGCTTCCTCTCGTTCTTCCTGAAGTCGCCTATGCACGACTATACCCAGGGCGAGGAGGCTGTCAACAACCTCTACCAGCAGTACACCATGCTCAAGAACGCCATCCGCGAGATGGGCGGTTATGAGGCTGATGAAGAAATCGATTAAAACACGACTACTGATAACCGTACTACTGACAGTTGCTGTGCTCCAAGCCGGAGCACAGCAACTCAGTGGTACTATTACCGATGCTGAGACTGGCGAGGCTGTGCCCTACGCCAGCGTCATCTATAAGGGCCATCAGGTCGCCGTGGCGTCCGACCTCAATGGCCATTATACCATAGCACGCCACCCGGGCTGGACGCTCACCTTCAGCGCCGTCGGCTATCAGACACGCACCATTGCCGTCACCGCCGACATGTCGCGCCTTGACATCCAGCTCAAGGACGACACCAAGAGCCTCCGCGAGGTCACCGTCAAGTCCAAGCGTAACCGCTACTCCCGTAAGAATAATCCTGCCGTCGAACTGATGCGTAAGGTCGTGGCTGCCAAGAAACGCACCGACCTCTCGCAGCGCGACTTCTACCAATATAATAAGTACCAGAAGCTGACGCTCGCCGCCAACGAGATTACGCCGCAGATGCTTGAGAATCCCAAGTTCAAGAAGAAGCAGTGGCTCGTCAATCAGATAGAGACCTGCCCTTGGAACAACAAGCTCATACTGCCCGTCTCCGTCGACGAGACCGTCACCCAGCATGTCTATCGCCGTCAGCCACACGATGAGAAGACCATCATCAAGGGCCAGAGTTCTACAGGCATTGGCGACCTCATGCAGACAGGCGACATCCTCAACACCTTCATGAAGGAGATTTTCACCGATGTCAACATCTACGACGACCAGATACGCCTGCTGCAGTACCCCTTTACCTCGCCCATTGGCAAGGATGCTATCGCTTTCTACCGCTATTATATAGAGGATACTGTCTATGTGGACCGCGACAAGTGCTTCCACCTGAACTTCCTGCCCAACAACCAGCAGGACTTCGGCTTCCGTGGTGATCTCTACATCCTTGCCGACTCCAGCTATCAGGTGAAGCGCTGCGAGCTCACCATCCCCAAGAAGAGCGATGTCAACTTCGTCGAGAATATGAAGATCATCCAGGAGTTTACACAGCTGCCCGACAGCACGTGGGTGCTCTCCCTCGACGATATGTTCACCGAGATTGTCGTGGCCAGCTTCCTTCAGAAGTTCGCCGTCATCCGTAACACCCGACTCACCGACTACGCCTTCGACGCCCTGCCGCCGCAGCTCTTCAAGGGTAAGAAGAAAGAGGTACGCGATGTCAATGCCATGATGCGTGGCGACGACTTCTGGGACCAGTACCGTCAGGTTGAGCTGACTAAGAGCGAAAGCTCCATGGACCAGTTCATCCATGGTCTCGAGAACATCAAGGGCTTCAAGTACATCATCTGGGTGGCTAAGGCCTTCATCGAGAACTTCGTGGAGACCTCGCTCGACAAGGATCATCCCTCGAAGGTCGATATCGGCCCCGTCAACACCATGCTCACACGCAACTTCGTCGACGGCATCCGTACCCGTATTTCGGCACAGACCACCGCCAACCTCGACTCCAACCTCTTCTTGGCTGGTTACGTCGCCCGTGGCTGGGAGTCCAAGAAGAACTACTACTCCGGCTCCGTCATCTGGTCGTTCAATAAGAAGGACTACCTGCCCCGCGAGTTCCCCAAGCGTACGCTCTCCTTCACCTCCACCTACGACGTCATGTCGCCCAGCGACAAGTTCATGCACACCGACAAGGATAACGTCTTCACCGCCTTCAAGTGGGCCAAGGTTGACAAGATGATGTTCTACAACCGTCAGACCCTCGCCTTCGAGCGCGAGGAGGACTGGGGCTTCCGCACCAGCATCCAGCTGAAGTGCGAGGAGAACGACGGCGCCGGACAACTTTTCTTCATCCCCCTGAGCCAGAGTTCCGACCGTTCCACATGGACCAACTTCTCCAACCCCGTGGCAGAACGGACCACCAATCAGACCTTCCTTCCTGACGACAGTTGGACACCTGTTGCCAGTCAGAAGATCCGCACCACTGAGTTGCGTGCCGAGCTGCGCTTCGCCCCAGGCGAGACCTTCATCAACACCAAGCAGCGCCGCCTGCCCGTCAACCTCGATGCTCCCGTCTTCACCATCAGTCACACCGCCGGTGTCAAGGGCCTGCTCGGTGGCGACTACAACTACAACTTCACCGAGGCCGCCCTCTACAAGCGCTTCTGGATGAAGTCATGGGGTAAAATTGACTGCTACGTCAAGGGTGGTTACCAGTGGAACAAGGTGCCCTTCCCCCTGCTCATCATGCCTGAGACCAACCTCTCCTACATCATGCAGGACTACACCTTCACCGCCATCAACAACATGGAGTTCCTCAACGACCGATATGCCTCCGCCATGCTGCTGTGGGATATGAATGGTAAACTCTTCAACCGCATCCCCCTTATTCGCAAGCTCAAGTGGCGCGAGTGGTTCACCGTGAAGTGCCTGTGGGGCGGACTCTCCGACAAGAACAATCCCCTGCTGGCCGAGAATCAGGATGACCCCCTGCTCATGTACTTCCCCGAAGGCTCCTACGTCATGGATAGCCATAAGCCCTACTGGGAAGTCTCTGCCGGCATTCATAACATCTTCAAGATTGTTCATGTCGAATACGTCCGTCGTCTCAACTACAACGAGCTGCCTACGGCTCATAAGTGGGGCGTACGCTTCATGATACGAATGACGTTCTGATTTTTAGCGAGCTCAAGCAGAAATCAGAGTAAAAAAAGCAAGCATGTCCTCGCGACATGCTTGCTCCAACTAACTTATTATCAACTATTCATTACTCATTTGCGGGTGCAAAGTTACACCATTTTTATGCAACCCCGATACATTTCCCGCAAAAAACAAACGCAAACGTTTGCGAGATTCCGAAGAATTACCTACCTTTGCAACGAAGTATCAATTGTTTAAATGCAGAAGCATCGCACATCTCTCAAGGACCTCGCCAGTCAGCTCGGTGTCAGTATTGCCACCGTCAGCCGCGCCCTGCGCAGCTCCCCCGAGATAGGGCAGGAGATGCAGGAGCGTGTCAAGGCGTTGGCCAAGGAGCTCAACTACCGTCCCAATCCCTTTGCCCGCTCTCTGCGCCATGAGCAGCCCAAGGTCATCGGCGTCGTCGTGCCCAACCTTGTCAGCCACTTCTTCAGTGCTGTCCTCGACGGCATCGAGCAGCAGGCGGCCAGTCAGGGCTATAGTGTCATCAGCGCCAACAGTCATGAGGACGTGCTGGCCGAGATCCGTGCCATCGACAACTTCATCGATCTCCATGTTGAGGGCATACTTGCTTGTCTCACTCAGGAGACTACCGACTACAGCCACTTCCAGGAGATAGCCGAGATGGGCATTCCCCTCGTCTTCTTCGCCCGTACCTGTCTGCCCGAACTATTCTCGTCTGTCAAGGCCAACGGCGATGAAGCTGCCTACGAGGCCACGCGCCATCTCCTTCAGACCGGTAGCCGTCGCATCGCCTTTGTTGGCGGTCCCAATCACCTCGATATGGTTGTTCGTCGTAAGCATGGTTATCTTGAGGCCCTTCGCGAGGCTAAGGTGCCCATCGACCGCACCCTAGTTGCCTGTGGCAAGATTGACTTCGATGTCGCCTCCCGGTCAGTCCGTTCGCTCCTCGAGCGTCCTGACCGTGCCGATGCCATTTTGGCCTTTAATGACACCATTACCTTTGCGGCCTATAACACCATCACGCAGATGGGTCTCCGCATTCCTGATGATGTCGCCCTCATCGGCTTTACCGATGATGCTCATGCGGAGTATGTCACCCCCCGTCTCTCTGCGATAGCCGACCAGTCCACCCTCATGGGCGACACTGCCTGCCGCCTGCTGCTGTCTGCCATTGGTGGCGATACCCGCATCTGCCACGAGATAGTGCCCCAGAAACTCATTATCCGCAACTCGTCGGCGAAGAAAGGTTAAGGGTTATAGGTTATAGGTTAAGGGTTATAGGTTAAAGGTTATAGGTTTGAATTGTTTAATTGTGATTTAAATATGCTTTCTTTCGAGTGTGATTACAACAACGGCGCCCATCCTCAGGTGCTTGCGAATCTTGTCCACAACAATGAGGCTCGTCCTACCCCCTATGGTTTCGACGAGTACTCCGAGCGAGCTAAGTCCCTCATCCGTCAGACCATCGGCATGCCCGATGCCCAGATATTCTTCCTCACCGGTGGCACGCAGACCAATGCCACCACCATCGACTCTATGCTCTATCAGTACGAGGGTGTCCTCTGTGTCGGTTCCGGTCATATTAATGTCCATGAGGCTGGTGCCGTTGAGTTCACTGAGCATAAGATTATCACCCTTCCCGATGCCGGCGACGGCAAGCTCTCTGCCGCCGTCCTCGACCGTTACCTCGACGACTACCACCACGACGGTAATCGTGACCACGCCGTCCATCCAGGCCTTGTCTATATCACCTTTCCCACCGAGTTCGGCACCCTCTACAGCGCAGCCGAGCTGAGTGCCCTCTACGATGTCTGCCAGCGCTATGATCTACCTCTTTATATCGATGGAGCCCGCCTGGGCTATGGTCTCTATGCCGATAGCAACGATGTCACGCTGCCCTTCCTGGCCCGTCATTGCGATGTGTTCTATATCGGTGGTACCAAGATTGGTGCCCTTTGTGGCGAGGCCGTTGTCTTCACCAATCGTCCTGCCCATAAGCATTTCTTCTCCATCCAGAAGCAGCATGGTGCTGTCATTGCCAAGGGTGCCCTTATCGGTTTGCAGTTCGAGGCCCTTTTCACCCCTGTCGATGATAAGGGTACGCCCCTCTATTTCCAGCTCTCTCAGCACGCCATTACGATGGCCATGCAGATGAAGGCGCTGTTCCGTCAGCACGGCTATCCCTTCTATGTCGATTCTCCCAGCAATCAGCAGTTCATCATTCTTCCCAATGCCCTTGTTGAGCGCCTTTCCCAGCGCGTCCTCTTTACCCATTTCGGTCAGACTGACCACCACCACACCATCTGCCGCTTCGTCACCTCCTGGGCTACCACCGACGACGATATACAGCAGTTGGCCGAGATCCTGAAAGAGTTATAACGATGGAGCCTGCAGACAAAAAGATGGGGTGGCGTGGTCGCAAGAAGAACTATCGCTGGCCAGGAATCTATCATATAACCATCAGCGTTTCTAACCGTAAGGAACAGCCATTAGCCAGGGTTATCCTGTCGTAACTATCGAGGACAACGGTTTTCCGTCCCTCTATCATCCCTCCGAGCATCGTATGGAGCTTTGCAAGGACAATAAGCTTTTGATTGTCTCGCCTTGGCAATACGCCTACCGGAGGGTAGGGGATTCTATCTCTGTTGCCGATTGTAAGGCCATGAATTGTGTCGTTCAGGCATTGTGTCGCACCAAGGATTCTTGGTGGAAAACGCATTGATTTCTCCTGTCTCATTGAGCTTTTTTGTTAATAAATTTGGTTGTTACAAAGAAATTGTCTATTTTTGCAGCAAATAATTACCAATAACGATGAAACGTAGAATCATGCGCAGCATATTAGTATTGCTCCTGCTTGGCTGCTCGCTTGCGAGTAGGGCAGATGTCGGTACAATCTTCTCGGAGAATTTTAATGCATTCAGTTCGGTTAATATGAATACAACGTCATGTGAGGGCTGGACATTAAGCAATTGTCTTTATGGGAATGGTAATGTGAATAGCAATTCGGCTTTGAAAATAAATGAGGGCGGATATGCAATAACTCCAGTGTTATCGCGGTTGTCGGGCGAAGCGGATTTGTCTTTTAAATTCTCAAAGGTGAGTAATACAGATTATGACTATACTTTTACAGTCTCAATTATTGGCGGTGCTTCTTTCGAAGGGGACAAATCAAGTCTGGATATAACTATAAAAAGTCGTATATTATCGCAGTATAGCGTGAAAATAATAGGTGGTACAGCAGAGACACAAATTAAGTTTCAGGCAAAGAGTGGGCAGGGACCTATTTATATTGACGATGTAATCCTTACTGCAGAATATGTTGCCGCCCCTGTATTCTCGCTTGCCGAAGGCTACTACAAGACGGCGCAGACGCTGACGATGAGTTGTGAGACGGCGGGAACGACGGTTCGTTATACGACGGATGGTTCAGAGCCGACAGCGGAGAGTACGTCTTATACGGCACCTCTCAGCATCAGCGAGCCTGTGACCATCAAGGCGAAGGCGTTTAAGGGCGATCTGTCCAGCAGCATGACAATGGCCCGCTACTATATCGGTGACTATATTTATGCCGATGCATTTACCAATGAGACAAACGGCTATCATAATTTGTCAAATGATTTCTCTGTTCAGGATCTTGCTGTCGGGCGTTCGGCCATCCTCTCTTTCCGCATGTTTGGTCGGGCAGCCAATAATAGCTCTTTGACGCTGAATGTGACGGAGTATTATCAACAGGAGAATGTTCAGGGACTAAGTACAAGAGCTATTGTGGACGATGTCGTTCTGTATCCTGAACAGAATGTTTGGACGACTGCTACTTATCCGATTCCGGTGCTTCATGATGGTGCGACGATTACCATCAGAATCTCGGGTAGTTCTGTCAACCTCGACGATGTGCTGTTGGTGAAGCCGCCTGTCATCACGCTGAATGAGAATGGTAACAATGCACAAACGTTAACAGACAATCTGGGAAAGATTGTTGATGTGGAGACCAGCCGTACGCTGCGTGCTGGCATCTGGAATACGCTGTGTTTGCCGTTTGCAGTCTCGAACGGTGTTCTGAATGAAGCTTTCGGCGAGGGACAGACCCCCGCGATGAGAACGTACGACTCGTATGATGGACATGTGATGACATTTGTTGCGGTAGGCAATAACACGATTCCGGCTGGTGAACCCTTCCTGCTGCATATAGACAAAGGCTGTGTTAATCCGACCTTCCATGCTGTAAAGATAGAAGCTGCAACCCCTGGCGCCATCCCTCATGGCGCTGTGACGTTTCAGGGCATTTTCAGTCAGACGTCACTCAATACCGATGGCAGCGACTTATTCGTAGGTACCGATAACTACTTGTATCAGCCCGCTGCCAGCACCAGTACGATGGGAGGTCTTCGTGCCTATATCCATCGTATCAACGGTGCTCGCATCAGTCTGGCTGTTGATGGCTCATCGACGGCAGTGGAATGTCTTGAAGCGGAGACCCCACAGTCTGCTGTGGCATACACGCTACAAGGCTTGCGCACCACTGTGTTGCATCGTGGAATTTATGTTGTTGACGGAAAGAAGGTTGTTGTAAAGAAGTGAAGGCCATGAAAAAGAATTATATCTCCCCCAAGACTTATTCCCTCGTAGTCAACTCTCGTTGCGGTTTCCTGGCTGGCAGTACCGGCGATGCCGTATCGAGCAATGGAGACCAGATAAACCTTGATGGCTATAAGTCGGATGGCGATGCCGGTAATGCTGCCGCACGTGGTGGTATGTGGGACGATGAGGAGTAAACATTAAGAGGCTGAAAATGATTCAGCCTCTTAACGTTACATATAGCGTGTATTTAGATTACCTAATAAACAGCAGTTCACGGTACTTGGGAAGGGTCCAGAGGCCGTCCTCGACAATGAGCTCGAGCTTGTCGATCTCGTGGCGGATGGCCTCCATGTGAGGACAGACGGTGTCGTGATACTGGATGGCACGATGGTGGATGTTCTCAATGCGATTGGCCACACGACGGGCCTCGGTGAGTTCATCGACGAGGCGCTCAATGCGCTCGGTGCGCTCGGCAATCTCTTCAATGAGCTTCAGATTTCGGGCAGAGAGACGGTCGGCCTTGTCGGCAGGGAAGACATCCTTCATGCCCTGAACATTCTTGATGAGCTTGGACTGGTAGTGGGTGCAGACGGGAATGATGTGGTTCATGGCGAGGTCGCCAAGGACGCGAGCCTCAATCTGCACGGTCTTGACGTACATCTCCCACTTGACTTCGTTGCGGGCCTCAAGCTCCTTGCGGTTCATGACCTTCGTGGACTCGAACATCTGGACGGAGGCATCGTCGAGGTAGTGTTCGAAGATGACGGGACAGGACTTCTCGACATCGAGACCGCGACGGGCAGCTTCCTGAACCCACTCCTCGCTGTAGCCGTTGCCGTCGAAGCGGACGGGACGACAGGTCTTGATGTCGTCCTTCAGTACTTCGAGGATGGCTGGAATCTTCTCCTCACCCTCGGCCATTTTGGCATCGACGCGCTCCTTGAACGACGTGAGGGCTTCGGCCATAGCAGCGTTGAGGGCTATCATGGCGCTGGCGCAGTTGACGCTGGAGCCAGGGGCACGGAACTCAAAACGGTTGCCGGTGAAGGCGAAGGGCGACGTGCGGTTACGGTCGGTATTATCGACGATGAGGTCGGGAATCTGGGGAATATCAATCTCCATGCCTTGCTTGCCCTTGAGGTTGAAAAGCTCGTTGGTCTCAGACTCCTCAATATGGTTGAGTAGCTCGGTGAGCTGAGTGCCAAGGAACGAGGAGATGATGGCTGGAGGCGCCTCGTTGCCACCAAGACGGTGGGCATTGGTGGCCGACATGATGCTGGCCTTGAGCAGACCGTTATGACGATAGACGGCCATCAATGTCTCGATGATAAAGGTGACGAAGCGCAGAGTCTCCTCGGGTGTCTTGCCGGGGGCGTGAAGCAGTACTCCGTTCTCGCCTTGCGAGCGACCAGAGGACGAGCGGCTGGCGGTGAGCGACCAGTTCTGGTGCTTGCCGGAGCCGTTGATGCCGTCGAAGGGTTTTTCATGGAGGAGGACGCGGAAGCCGTGCTTACGGGCAACGCGCTTCATGAGTGACATGAGGAGCATGTTATGGTCGACGGCGAGGTTGCACTCCTCGAAGATGGGGGCGAGCTCGAACTGGTTGGGGGCCACCTCGTTGTGGCGCGTCTTACAGGGAATGGCGAGTTCGAGGGCCTGAATCTCGAGGTCTTTCATGAAAGCCTGCACGCGGTCGGGGATAGTGCCGAAGTAGTGGTCGTCCATCTGCTGGTTCTTGGCGCTCTCGTGGCCCATGAGCGTGCGACCAGTCATCAGAAGGTCGGGACGGGCAGAGTAGAGACCTTCATCGACGAGAAAGTACTCCTGCTCCCAGCCAAGGTTGACCTGTACCTTTGTGACATCGTCGTAGAAGAGAGAGCAGACGTCGGTAGCAGCACGGTCAACTGCGTGGAGAGCACGCAAGAGCGGTGCCTTGTAGTCGAGAGCCTCGCCCGTGTAGGCGATGAAAATGGTGGGGATACACAGGGTGTCGTCGATGATGAAGACGGGCGATGTGGGGTCCCAGGCGCTGTAGCCGCGAGCCTCGAAGGTGTTGCGGATTCCGCCGTTGGGGAACGACGAGGCGTCGGGCTCCTGCTGGACGAGCAGCTTGCCGGAGAACTTCTCAATCATGCCGCCCTTGCCGTCGTGCTCAACGAAGGCATCGTGCTTCTCGGCAGTGCCTTCGGTGAGGGGCTGGAACCAGTGGGTGTAGTGTGTGACGCCCATCTCCTGTGCCCACTTCTTCATGCCGTCGGCAACAGCATCGGCGATGCTGCGGTCGAGACGAGCACCATTGTCCATAACATCGATCATCGTGTCGTAAACGTTCTTGGGCAGGTACTTGTACATCTTCTCGCGGTCGAAGACATACTTGGCGAAATACTCGGAGGGGCGCTCCGTAGGGGCTTTCACGTCGATGGCCTTCTTCTTGAAAGCTTCCTCGACAACTTGAAATCGCAGGTCGTTCATTTATCTTTTTGGCTTGTATGGCTTATTAGTTTTATTGCTTCTTAATAGCTTAATTATGATGAATTGTCAATTGTAATTTGTCAATTGGAAATTGACAAATTACCACGGTTTGATGCTGAGACCGAAGAGGAAGGTACCCTTCGACAGATAGGGATTGGTGTTAATCTCTGCAAAGACAGGAATGCTGAGCTTACCGAGGTCGAGGTTCTTGGTACAGCGCAGGGATGCGAGACAGCAAGCAGGCCCTTCAGCATACTCGTAAACGCGGGTGGTGGTCTCGCGCAGTCCGTATTCGGGGTGCTCGCGCTCTATGACCTCCCACGTGCCGCCACTCTCCATGGGAGTGCCACCAACGGTGAGCTGCCAGTCGAGATTGCCAAGACGGAAGGGAACGCCGAGTTCGATGTAGGTGGAGTAGCCACGCTTCAGGGCTTCTCCGCTGTTCTTCTGAATCTTCCAGTCGTTGCCCCAGAACATGCAGTAGCCCTGCAGCGAGAAGTACTTACAGGAGAAGCCGAGATTTCCCTCGAACTTATGGCCACCATTCAGCTTGTCGTAGTAGAGGTAGCGGTTCTCGGAGTCGATGCCGGTACACCAGTAGTCGCTGACGCCGATGTTGACGGGGCCGAGCTGGTAACCGAGGGTGAGGTCCATCTCCTGGTAGTCGTCCTTGTCGAGACTGGCGCTGCCCTCAGCGGTGAGTGACAGTCCGCGCCACGAGACGGAGGCACTGGGCTGAATGCTGAAGCCGGCAAGGTCCTGACCGCGCCAGATGTAATGGCTGACGATGTCGGCCTCGACGGAGGCTTCAACTTTCTTGGACTCTTTCTTCGCTTCTTTCTTCGTATCTTTCTTCGTTTCTGTGCGTCCCGTGCCCGGCTGTACGGAGATGAGCTGGGCATTGATGGTGAGGGGAAGCAACAGGGTCATAAGGCCCAATAATGTTTTCTTCATATCTTTGGGTTTTGATTGTTAGATGTTTGAATCGTCGATGAACCGCTTGAGAATGTCGCCATACTGGTCGATGCGGCGATCGCGGAGGAAGGGCCACCAGCGGCGCACCTGCTCGGAGTGGTCGAGATCTATCTCGACGATGATGCTCTCTTCTTCGTTCTCGGAGGCCTCGTAGATGATTTCGCCCTGGGGACCACAGACGAATGAGGTGCCCCAAAATGGAACGCCATCTTCGTCGCCTACGCGATTGACGGCAACAACGGGGAGCCCGTTGGCGACGGCATGACCACGCATGACGGTCTGCCAGGCACGGCGCTGGCGCTGCTGCTCCTCGGGAGTATCCTCGGTGGCATAGCCGATGGCGGTGGGGTAGATGAGGAGTTCGGCTCCCTGCAGGGCCATGAGACGGGCTGCTTCGGGATACCACTGATCCCAGCAGACGAGGACGCCAAGACGGCCGACGCTCGTGTCGATGGGGTGGAAACCGAGGTCGCCGGGCGTGAAGTAGAACTTCTCGTAGTAGCCGGGATCGTCGGGGATGTGCATCTTGCGATAGCGACCGGCAATGGTGCCGTCCTTCTCGATGACGACGGCAGTGTTGTGGTAGAGTCCGGCAGCACGACGCTCAAAGAGCGAGGTGACGATGACCACCTGATAACGCTTTGCCAGCTCGCCATAGATCTCGGTGGAGGGCCCGGGGATGGGCTCTGCGAGGTCGAAGTTGTTGACATCCTCCGTCTGACAGAAGTACAGCGAGTTGTGCAGCTCCTGCAGGACGATGAGCTGGGCTCCACGACGGGCGAGGTCGGCGATGCCGTCGGCCAGGCGCTCGATGTTGTTCTTGATGTCAGCAGTGTTGTGCTGCTGCAAAAATCCTATCTTGAGTTCTTTCATTGTTATTTCTTATGGGTCTTATGGGTCTTATGGGGCTCATGGGGCTCATGGGCCTTATGGGAGCACCCCAAGTGGGAACTGCATCGTGCAGCAGTGAATGGAGCCGTGCTGTCGGATGATGCTACGGCTGTCGATGGGTACTATCTCGCGGTCGGGGAACGCCTGGGCGATGATGCGGCAGGCTTCGGCATCGAGGTCGGGCTGTGCATAGGTGGGTACCAGCACGGCACCGTTGATGATGAGGAAGTTGGCATAGGTGGCGGGCAATCTGTCGAGGTGAGAGGTGAGAGGTGAGAGGTGAGAGGTCACTCCCTCTGCGCTCTCGTAGAGTGGGCGTGGGGAGGGGAGACGGAGCAGCCTGTAAGGCTTGCCGTCGAGTGTCCTCAGTGTCTTCAGTTCCTCTTCCATCAGTCGCAGCTCTTCGTATTGCTCGTCCTCAGGGTCGTCGCACGCCATATATAATAAGGTGTCGTCGGGACAGATGCGTACCAACGTGTCGATATGGCCGTCGGTGTCGTCGCCAATGAGCTGTCCGTGGTTGATCCAAACGATGCGCTTGGCACAGAGGCGACGCAGCAGCTCCTCCTCAATCTGCTCCTTCGTGTGCGGCTGGTTGCGATGAGGTGCCATCAGGCAGCCGGTGGTGGTGAAGATAGTCCCCTTGCCGTCGCTCTCGATGGAGCCTCCCTCAAGCACAAAGTCCAGACAGTCAACATATTCGCCCTGTAAACGCCCCTCGTCGTAGAGACGGCGGTTGATGGCATTGTCGAGTCCGGCCTCGAACTTACAGCCCCAGCCGTTGAAACAGAAGTCGAGTAGTTTGATGGCTGATGGTTGATGGCTGATGGCTGATGTGGCTACCAGCGTGATGAAACCATGGTCACGGGCCCAAGTGTCATTTGAATTGATAATTGACAATTGACAATTGACAATTGGTATGTGGGAGGGTGCAACGATGATGAGTGGCTCGCGCTTGGCGATTTCACGGGCCATCTCCTCGTAGGTCACCGTAATCTCGTCGAGTATTGGTGCCCAGTCTGTCTGGGCATGCGGCCATGTTAGCTGCACACCGCTCTGGGGTTCCCATTCTGCGGGCATTCTGTAGCCTTCGTTAGCAATCATGGTGCAAAATTACGAAAAATTTCTCTTTCTCATTTCTCATTTCTCATTTATTTTGTATCTTTGCACCAAATTAAAGGTTTATGCTGGAATTAAAGGACGCTTCGCTAACCGTTCACGGACAACAGATACTGAGCCGACTATCGATGATGGCCCATGAGGGACAGATGACCTGTATCACTGGCCCTTCTGGTTGCGGTAAAACGCTGCTGCTGAAGGTGATGCTGGGATTCGTGCCGTTGGACGAAGGACTGGTGAGCGTTGACGGCGAGCTGGTGACGGCGCTGTCGGCCAGTGCTTTCCGGACGAAAATGGCCTATGTGCCACAGGTACAGGAAGTGCGACCGTCGGACTTCGTTCCTGAGACGGACGATATGGAGACGGTGTGGAGTGGGGGAGTGCTGCCCACATGGGAGCCCAAGGCTATAGCGCTGCCCGTGGTGTCCATTCAGGATAAACCGATCATACTGGCAGACAATCCGCCGAGGGAACTGCTGGGGCAGTTGCGCTCGCTGGCTGACGAGAAGCGGACGGTCGTCGTAACCAGTTGTGACGAGACCATTATGAATATGTCGGATAAAATCATTACCTTAGGAGACCATGAACATATCTATTCTTAGCATTATATTGGGACTGCTGTTGCTGGCGTTGCCGGCTTATCTGTTGGCGCGACTGGATATGCCGCTGCTGGTTCGTGCAGCGAAGGCAACGGTTCGCATGATGATACAAATGGCCGTAGTGGGCGCTCTGCTGTGGGCACTGTGGCAGGCTGAAACACTGTGGGTCAGTCTGTTATGGGTTGCGCTTACCATCGTGGCAGCTGCTTGGTTGCTGGTCAAACGAACACGACTGCAGCAGAAACTGCTGTTCATGCCCGTCTGTGGCGGACTGCTGGCTGGTGTCCTCGTGGTGGGCGCTTATCTGCTGTTGGTATTGCGACTGGAGCAGCCGTTTTCAACAAGGTGGATAGTGCCCGTCGGTGGTGTGCTGCTGGCTCATGTGCTGACGACCAACACCCGTGCCGTGAGTGCTTACTTTGAGGCGTTGAAAACTGACACGCTGAGCTACTACACACAGCTGGGCAACGGTGCTTCACGGTTGGTAGCCCTGACGCCTTATGTGAGGCAGGCGCTGCGTAGCATGATGGAGCCCACGGTGAGCAGCCTGGCGGTGATGGGACTCTTTGCACTGCCCATGCTGCTGGTAGGACTGTTGTTGGGTGGTGTGACGCCAGTACAGGCCACCATACTGTTTGTGTTGTTGGTAGTGGCCGGCATCACGGCATCGGTGTTGGCACTGATGGTGACGCTGTGGCTGGCAGACAAAAAAGCCTTCAATAAACGTGGTGAGTTGAAGGACGTTTTTATGTCGTAAAGACTTAAAAAACAATAAAAAAGCAGGCAAAAGAACCGCTACTCCAGCATAATTTTTGGAGGTTACAGGAAAAAGTCGTACCTTTGCATTCTCATTCATACGATTAAAGCGTGAAAATTAAGGAAGTGTTGAGCGCCCTTGAACAGTTCGCGCCCCTGCCCTTGCAGGAAAGCTGGGACAATGCTGGCTTGCAGGTTGGATTAACAGAGGCGGAGGTTTCAGGGGCCTTGTTGTGTCTGGACGTTACCGAACGAGTGGTCGATGAGGCACTGGAGAAGGGCTGCAATCTCATTGTCAGCCATCATCCCCTGTTGTTCCGAGGACTGAAGACCATCAGCGATTTGACCGACGTGCAGCGCACGGTGAGAAAGGCTATTCAGCACGAAGTGGCCGTCATCTCAATGCACACCAACATGGACAATGCCGAAGGAGGCGTGAACCACAAGATGGCAGAGAAGCTGGGACTGCAGAACGTGCAGTTTATGGCACCGAAGACGGTGGACGGCGTGACTTGCGGAAGCGGCGTCGTGGGAACACTGGCGACGCCGATGGCTGCGCGTGACTTCGTACAGAAGGTGAAAACGGCGTTCGACGTGCAGTGTGTACTGACGAACGAACTGCTGGAGCGCCCCGTTAAGACCGTTGCTCTGTGTGGCGGTGCCGGTGATTTCCTGCTCGATGATGCCGTTAAGATTGATGCCGATGCCTTCATCACAGGCGAGATGCACTACCACCAGTACTTCGGCTACGAACAGCAGATTCAGATATGCGTCATCGGTCACTACCAGAGCGAGCAGTACACCACAGAGGTGTTTCGCGATGTCCTGACAACGGCCTGCCCGGACATCAGAACTGTGATTGCTGAGACAAACACCAACCCGATATTATATATGTAACACAAGGCCCATGCCCCTGTTGCGGCCTTCCCCTGTTGAGGGGAATATGAGGGGGGCTTCATTATGGCAAAGAAAGATCCTACAGACATGCCGGTAGAAGAGCGTCTGAAGACTCTCTACCAGTTGCAGACCGCTCTCTCGATGATTGACGAGAAGCGCACACTGAGAGGCGAACTGCCTCAGGAAGTTGACGACCTAGAAGACGAAATCGAAGGTCTGAATACCCGTATTCAGCGCATTCAGGCTGACATCGACGAGTTCCAGTCGGCTATCACTCAGAAGAAAGGCGAAATTGCTGATGCAGAGGCCAGCGTGGCACGCTATAAGAGCCAGTTGGATGAAGTGAAGAATAACCGCGAGTACGACACGCTGTCGAAGGAAATCGAGTTCCAGACATTGGAAATCGAGCTCTGCAACAAGAAAATCCGTGAGGCTCAGGCACGTATCGCCGAGAAGAACGAAGAGCTGCAGAAGAACAAGGAACTGATTGACGAGCGCAACAACGACCTCGAAATCAAGAAAGGCGAGCTCGACGAGATTATGACCGAGACACGCGCTGAAGAGGAGAAGCTGAAGGAGAAGGCTCAGGAGCTGGAGGCTAAGATTGAGCCCCGTCTGCTCACCTCGTTCAAGCGTATCCGTAAGAACGCCCGCAACGGTCTGGGCATCGTTTATGTGCAGCGTGATGCCTGCGGTGGCTGCTTCAACAAGATTCCGCCCCAGCGTCAGCTTGATATCAAGATGCACAAGAAGATCATCGTGTGCGAGTATTGCGGACGTATCCTCATTGATCCCGAACTGGCAGGCGTGAAGATTGAGAAGCCCGCCGACGGCGAGAAGAAGACGCGTAAGCGCGCTATCCGCAAGACATCAAGCGCCTCCTCAAAGAAGGCTGCCGATGCTAATGATTCAGAATAATGGGTGATGGCCAATGATCAATGTTCAATGGTCAACTCATCGTAATCGGGAATCTCTTTCAGAAACTCATAAGAACCCCTCTCGTAGTCCATACGGCAGCAGAAGTGCTGCAAGCCGTTGGATATGATGAGATAATCAACTTTCAGCAGAAGATTGTAGACCGCTATCTGGTCGAACGTCTTCTGCTGAAGTGTTATAGTAGGCGCCTTGTACTCGATAATCATGCGCGGTTGCATGCTCGGCGTATATAATAAGGTGTCGCAGCGAAGCTTCTTGTCGCCAAGGCGAAGCTCCACCTCGTTGGCCAGCAGCGTCTGGGGATAGCCCTTGTGCTCCATGAGAAAGTGCGTAAAGTGCTGACGCACCCATTCCTCGGGCGTCAGAGCCACGAATTTGCGGCGCAGACAGTCGAAAATCTGACGGCGGCCTTTGTGCTCGTTGATGCGGATTTCGTAGGGCGGGAGATTGAGTTCGTACATATTATGTTTTTTCAAGCTAAAAAAGAAGAGATTTCTTTTGTTCTGCTCTCGATTTTTCGTAATTTTGCAGGCAAAAGTACAAAATAATCCTGAAACGACAGCATGGCAGAGACAAAAACTGATACTTTTGAGAGTATCATGGCCGACCTGAAAGCAGGGAAATACTTGGCGCTCTATTATCTGACGGGCGACGAACCCTACTACATCGACAAGATTGCCGACTACATTGCCGAGCATGCCTTGCAGCCTGAGGAGCGCGATTTCAACCAGACGATTATGTTTGGCTCAGACGTCAGCGCAGCACAGGTAGCTGACATCGCACGGCGCTACCCGATGATGGCCGAACGACAGGTGGTCATCGTCAAGGAAGCGCAGAACATCAAGCAGACAGACCAGCTGGAGAAGTATTTCAAGCAGCCCATGCCATCGACCATTCTCGTCATGTGCCACAAGAACGGCACCGTCGATGGTCGTAAACGTGAGTACGTGAAAGCCATCAAAGAGGCAGGTGTTCTCTTCGAGAGCAAAAAACTGCGCGACCGCGACCTCCTCCCGTTCATTGAGAAGTACCTGCTGAGCCGTGAGGTGAGCATCGATGCCAAATCGACGCAGATGATAGCCGATGCCATCGGCCCCGACCTCAGCCGACTGACGGGAGAACTCGACAAGGTGATTCTCTCGCTGCCGGAGAAGGATAGGAGAGTGACGCCACAGGTTGTCGAAGACCAAATCGGTGTGAGCAAGGAGTTCAATGCCTTCGAACTCCGCGATGCCATTGTCAATCGCAATGTTTTCAAAGCAAATCAGATAATCAAATATTTTGACGAAAATCCGAAGGCCGGAAGCATCTATGCTTTTCTCCCAATGCTCTTCAGTTTCTTCCAGAATTTAATCATCGCCTATTATTCGCCAAATAGGACGAGCCAGGAAGGCGTTGCAGAGTGGCTGGAATTGCGATCACCATGGGCAGCGAAGGACTACATGACAGGTATGAGAAACTACTCCGCAATGAAGGTGATGCAGATCATCGACAAGATTAGAGAGATTGATGCCAAAAGTAAGGGTCTGGATAACCCAAATACGCCACCAGGAGAGCTGATGAAGGAGCTAATTTTTTACATTTTGCACTAAAATAGGCTCTTCTGTAACTCTAGAATTTACCAAAAATGCGTTCTTCGTGAACGCTTTTTTTATGCCCAAACACCAGTAGGAATAGGGGGGTCCGACGATTTCTGACCACTCAAAACTCGCGTATTTTCCTGCTTCCGAACAGTTCACTGAGAATTCGCGAGAAACGCCGATTTTTCAAAAAATGAGCCCTCCTAAATTTGCCGTTCACATTATTTAGCATTTATAATTGTATAATTCATAAACGGAAATAATTTTGAGATATAAATAATTCATAATTCAAAAATGTAAATCAAGAATAAATCAGAAAACTATCAAACGATTTGTATTCATATATTAAAATAGAAATTCATAGATTCATATTTGTAAAGCAATAAATATTCATCATATTATCATTTTATATATTACAACTGAAAATCAGTCAATTATGCCGATTTATTGCAGTTAATATACATCACAAACCCCTTTATTGACTTAAAACACCTGTATAATCGCCAGTTTTATACATGTAAAACGTAAATAGCTGACTAATCGCCAATTATTTAGCTTTAAACCCTCAAATAATACTTAGTATAGGTTTTAATATGTATATTTACATTTACTATTCAAAACTGAATAATTTACCAATACAGATTTACCAATTCATATATTTATATTTCCGAATGTAAATTCAAAAAACAAAAAATTCTCTTTATATTTGTTGCAGGATTCAAATTTTTGTTTTACCTTTGTAAACCGAATCAAAAATGGCTCAAAAAGCCCCTTTTTAGCACTATCATAGAAATGAAGGACAGAATTCGCCAGATTATGGAGTCGAAGCACATGACTCAACAAGTCTTCGCTCAGTACATCGAGTTGTCACCAGCTTCACTGAGTAACATGTTCAATGGTCGCACCAACCCCACCCTGAACATCGTCGAAGCTATTAAAAAGAAAATTCCTAACATCAACACCGATTGGTTGATGTTTGGATCGGGCAGCATGTATATAGATGCCTCTACGCCGTCAGCAGCTCCTCAGGAGACGGTCAATCCTACGGAGAACAGTCTCTTTGATACCGTTTCTCCTGTATTAGATTTTGAGACACCGCCCGCTCCTACCCCCCAAATGGCACCTCAGGCGAACACAAATTATAATAGTGTAAAAAGTACACACCAAAATTATTCGCGTGAGGAAGTAAAAATAGCAGACAAACCGCAGCGCCGTGTCGTCGAGATCAGAGTGTTCTATGACGACCAGACTTGGGAGAGTTTCTCCCCCTCCAAGAAGTAGTCGGCTACCACTGTGGCGACTTCACGAGGTTAGTATCGTACTATCTCAACGAGATAGAATCGTATCTCGTTGAGATAGGACTGAAAGTCGTAGGGATTCAGTCGAAACTTGTAGTGATTTTGTTGAAAACTGTGGAGATAGTGATGGCGTCTTAAACGCCTCAAATGTCTTTTGTGTTTTTTCTGAAACGCACAAATCAGTTAGGGTCACACACCAAAGCTTCGCGTACCTTATATATAATATATAATTAATTTAGGGAACGATATACCTGTTGGCAGCAGCGTCCCATTTTGAATAAAAATACACGAATCTGCAAGACAAATTAAAATCTTGCAGATTTTTTTGTAACCATTTTTTACCATACAGTTTTGTAAGCATTTTCATTTGAAAATGAATTTTCAAATTCTTCAATTTTTGTCAACTTATATGTATAAGAATGAGGGTGCGCCACTTGAAAAAGCGTATATTTGTATTAGATTTTAAGCAAAAAAGACGTTATGGAACAGATGCACATCAACTTTACACATTTCAAATCAGAGATTTCTCTTATGAACTACTTCGACACTGAGGACAAATGCAAGGCTGCAATTGCCCAAGAGCGTTGGGGTGATGGTGCTGTAGTATGTCCTTATTGTGGTTGCACCCATACCTATATGACCAAGGAAGGTCGTTTCATCTGCAAGGAGTGTTCAAAGCACTTCTCTGTCACTGTTGGCACTATCTTCGAGAATACCAAGGTATCACTCCGCAAGTGGTTCTTGGCAATGTACAAGGTTGCATCAACCAAGAAGGGTGTATCTTCGCACCAACTTGCAAGGGATATTGAGGTCACTCAGAAGACTGCGTGGTTTATGCTGCATAAGATTCGTGGTCTCTTTGGCATCACTGACGAGATTGAACTTGATGGTGAGGTGGAGATGGATGAAATGTATCTTGGTGGTAGGGAGACCAACAAACACGAATCCAAGAAGGTCGCTGGTACGCAAGGTCGTTCAACCAAGACGAAGACTCCCATCTTTGGTATGATTCAGCGTGATGGAAAGGTCGTTGCGATGAAGGTTGAGAACACCCAAGGTGCAACACTGTTGCCCATCGTTGGTCAGTTCGTGAAGGAAGGTAGCACTACCTATACTGATGAACTGTCAGCCTACAATGGTCTTACCAAGGAAGGTTATGACCACCTTATCGTTAATCACGGCAAGCGTGAATTCGTTAGATGCAAGGACATCCACACCAACTCTATTGAGGGCTTTTGGGGGCACTTTAAGCGTGTTATATTCAGTACTTACCACTGTGTAAGCAAGGACTATGTTCAGCGTTATATCGATGAACAGTCATACAGATGGAACACAAGGGAAGAGAAGAGTTCCTATCGTTTTCACGATATGTTCGTGAAGGCTGTTAAGCACTTCGATTACAACGATGTATTGTCACTGTCTACAGTGGTCAATGACGAGTATCGTGTGTTCAAACATAACGTGTACTACCACTGGTATATGCACAATAAGCAGAGTGCATAAAGAAAGAGCAACCAACTGTGTGATTGCTCTTATGGAATTAAGGTTGGTTTGATGGCTGCTTAGTTAGAACTTTCTTATACCATTTAGATGTGTAGCTCTAAATTTCTTGGGTAATCTTGATTAATGAACTTGTTATTTTCATAAGGCTCACCGTTTTTTTCATCTTCGAACCCAAGCAAATTCGAATATGATAAATCTTCATAATTGTCCATATCATTTGGATAGAATTTACCTTGTTCTGAACCACTATACATTGCTGTTCGTGCGGCAGATTTACTATCTCCATTTTTTAGTTGTCTTCCTTGTAGTCTTCCAAGCATATATTGTCCCCTTGGAGTATCACCTATTTCATTCAGCACTCTATTTACTGATTCCTTCACTATTCTGTGAAGGTCACTCTCCGTTAATCTTATAAGTTTCTTATTCATATTCATTTATCTTATTAAACTAATTATTTGTGGTATTTGTTCTTCTCCAAATTCAATATCGTCAAACCATTCTCCATCTGAAGTCCTAAATCCATAGAATTCTACGTCACCATTTTTTAGGATATATCCAAGTCTTGTTATACCAAATTTTCCTATTGGCTTAGTTAATTTAGCATCACCAGCCTCACAGCCATATTGTTCTGATGTGTCATCAAAATCACTTGATTTCTTAATTGCATTGGCTAATAACATCTTGGGGGTATTATTGCTTTGTGCATCGCTTTGCAACATTTCATATACATCCTCTACTTCGTGAGTAAATTGGTATGCATCAATACCATTATTAAATAAACATCTTGCAATCTCATTTGGGTCAATGCCCAATTTAATGCACATATCTATTGTATTCGGAGTACTCCGTCCTTCTCTTATAATCTTGTATATTGACTCGTTGATAATCTTATGCAACTTAGATTCAGCTAATCTTATTCTTATCATATGAACATTTATTTTTCTAATAAATATCACGTAGAATTTGATTTTATCAGAAAATATCCATATATTTGCCGAAAATTAGATATTTATTGTTGAATTAATAATAGAATTGAGATTATGGTATTATTGAAAGAAAACGGAAGTTTGGATGTTGAACATATTGACAAATTGCCACTTGAAGAATATATGAATGCAATGGGTGATTTAACGCAAGAGCAAGTAAAGGAATATATATCTAAACTACCAATTAATGAATCAAATGAGCCTATGAGGGCTATAAACGTTGATTCTTCATTTGATATGGGTATGAATGCAGATGAAGTTATAAATAATCTAAGAAATATGTGTAAACAACAATAATGAAACAATGTTGGTTGAGGGAGGATAAATTACCATCAAATCTTCTTGTGAACTTTTCTTCAAAAATCACAAAGAAGATAAATGCAATCGGTGTCTATAATCGTCAGAATGGTGCTGCACTCACTCAGTGGAGTGAATATCTTGATGGAATGAAGAGTTATCTATCTAAATCTGTAATAGCGTGGGATAATATGAATAGATACCCACGACTCCGCAATGGTGGTAGATTTATTGGGGATTTTGGGTATAATGTTGGCTACACTATAATAAACGATAATGCAACTGGTCAACCACTTGTTTATGTTTTTATGGCAAGTCTAAAGCCAAGAGAATTCGGTCTAAAAGTTCCTCCAAATATGAACGAAAGCAGAAATATAAATCAAATTATATC
>Ga0310696_10000562_pt1 | contig 57857 bp, 12 predicted proteins | sample AusTroGonzalo_MG_4_FD_203885 | JGI IMG/M metagenome (GOLD analysis project Ga0310696, IMG submission 203885) | Bovine rumen microbial communities from tropical cattle in Woodstock, Queensland, Australia - Gonzalo_02 (v2) (version 2) | ecosystem: Host-associated > Mammals > Digestive system >...
CCGGCGGCAAAATCGGTGACATCTACCTGCAGCAAGTCAGCCCCGTCGTTCTCTTTCGTGTAGATCAGCTGGCCGTCGGCGTTGAAGATGTCGATGTGTCGCATCTCCTCGCCCTTGATGTTGAGGATGTGGTTGGTCGGGTTCGGGAACACCTCGATGCCGGAGAGGTCGTGGTCGTCGATGCCGACCGTAATGGTCAGGTGCAACGTCACCACGGAGTCACAGCCGTCCACTGTCTGCAGGGTCTGAATGTAGTCGCCTGTTTCACAGTAGCTTACATTGTTCCATTCGTAGCAGGGGTCTTCAGTGGTGATGGAGAAGTCGGAGGTGGCGGAGTAGTTGACGGTCAGGTGCAAGGTGTCAATGCTTTCGCAGCCGTCGCCGTTGTTGTAAGCATACGTGTAAACACCTGACGTGGTATAGGTTTCGCCGTGCCACGTGAAGCTCTCACAAGCCATCTCGGTCTCGACGTTGTGCGTGCCGTGGTTGACGGTGAGGAACAGTGTATCGACACTGGCACAGCCGCTGGCGTTGTTGTAGGCATACGTGTAGACGCCTGACGTGGTGTAGGTCTCATCGTGCCAGGTGAAGCTCTCACAGGCGGTCTCGGTCTCGACGTTGTGCGTGCCGTGGTTGACGGTGAGGAGCAGCGTATCGACACTGGCGCACCCGCTGCCGTTGTTGTAAGCATACGTGTAAACACCTGACGTGGTATAGGTTTCGCCGTGCCACGTGAAGTTCTCACAAGCCGTCTCGGTCTCTACGTTGTGTGTGCCGTGGTTGACGGTGAGGAACAGTGTATCGACACTGGCACAGCCGCTGGCGTTGTTGTAGGCATACGTGTAAACGCCTGACGTGGTATAGGTTTCGCCGTGCCACGTGAAGCTTTCACAAGCAGTCTCGGTCTCGACATTGTGAGTGCCTTGGCTCACCGTCAGGGTCAGCGTAATCACGCTGTCGCAGCCATTGACAGACTGTAGTGTGTGCGTGTAAGTGCCTGCCGAGGTAAGGGTCTGTCCGAAGAAGTCGTAGCTGTTGCCGTCGCAGATCGTCGCTGCCACGGGGGTGTTGTAGGCCGAGACCTCTGTCAGGGTCAGGATAATCACGCTGTCGCAGCCGCTGACCGACTGCATGGTGTGCGTGTAAGTGCCTGACGTGGTAAGGATCAGTCCGAAGAAGTCGTAGCTGCCGCCTTCGCAAATCTCCGCCGAGACCGGGGTATTATAGACGGGATTCACAGTCAAGGTGAGGGTAATCATGCTGTCGCAGCCGTTGGCCGACTGCAAGGTGTGGGTATAAGTTCCTGCCGTGGTGAGGGTCTGCCCGAAGAAATTGTAACTGTCTCCTTCGCAGATTGTGGCTGTCGTTGAAGTGTTGTAGACGGGATTCACGGTCAAGGTCAGGGTAATCACGCTGTCGCAACCGATGACGGACTGTAAGGTGTGCGTGTAAGTGCCCGCCATGGTGAGGGTCTGTCCGAAAAAGTTGTAGCTGCCGCCGTCACAGATTTCCGCCGCTATTTGGGTGGTGTCGATGGAATGCACCGTCAGCACGATGGTGACAATGCTGTCGCAACCGTTGACTGTTTGTAATGTTTGCGTGTAAGAGCCTGATTCTGTGATGGTATCGTTGTTAAAGTAGAGAATCTCGCCTTCACAGATGTCCAAATCATACTCAAAGTTGTAAACGGGGTTCACGGTCAGGGTCAAGTTGATGACGCTGTCGCAGCCGTAAGAGGAGGGCAAGGTGTGGGTGTAGGTGCCCGCTGTGGTGAGCGTCGTGTCGAAGAACACGTAGCTGTTGCCTTCGCAGATGGATGCGGTTTCGGAAGTCTGGTAAGTCGGATGGATGGTCAGATGGAGCGTGACCACCGAGTCGCAACCCGATACTGTGGTGAACGTCTTGGTGTATTCTCCAGATGTTGAATAGGTGGTGCCTTCCCAAGTGAACTGGTCGCAGCCCGATTCATACACATCGGTGTAAAGGATGTTTGCAATGGTCAGATGCAGGGTGACAATGGAGTCGCAGCCGTTCGCCGCCTGCAGCGCAAAGGTGGGGGCGTTGGTGCTCTCGTAGTAGGTCACGCCGTTGATCCAGGTCAGCGAGTCGCAGGCCGCCCGCTCGTCCACGCCGAAGACAGGCTGGTGCACCGTAAGGGTCAGGGTAATCACACTGTCACAACCGTGGACCGACTGTAGCGTGTGGGTGTAGGTGCCTGCGGTGGTGAGGGTCGTGTCGAAGAAGCTGTAGCTGCCGCCGTCGCAGATATCCGCTGTGAGCGGGGTGTTGAAGACGGGGTTCACCGTCAGGGTCAAGGCAATCACGCTGTCGCAGCCGTGGATGGTCTGCAGCGTATGCGTGTAAGTGCCCGCTATGGCGAGCGTCTGTCCGAAGAAACTGTAAGTCTCGCCTTCACAGATCTCAGCAGTGACCGGTGTGTTGAAAGTTGGGTTCACCGTCAGCGTCAGAACAATCACGCTGTCGCAGCCGTGGACGGACTGTAGCGTATGCGTGTAAGTGCCCGCAGTGGTAAGCGTCTGCCCGAAGAAGTCGTAGCTGCTACCGTCACAAATCTCTGCCGTGACAGGGGTGTTATAGACGGGATTCACGGTCAGGGTGAGAGTAATCACGCTGTCACAACCGTGGACCGACTGCAGGGTGTGCGTGTAGGTTCCCGCGGTAGTGAGGGTCGTGTCGAAGAAGTTGTAATTGCCGCCTTCGCAAATCTCCGCCGTGAGCGGGGTGTTGAAGACGGGGTTCACCGTCAGGGTCAAGGCAATCACGCTGTCGCAGCCGCTGATGGACTGCAATGTGTGCGTGTAAGAGCCCGCTGTGGTGAGGGATTGCCCAAAGAAGTCGTAGCTGTCGCCGTCGCAAATCTCCGCCTGAACGGGAGTGCTGAAAACAGGACTCACGGTCAGTTTCAACGTGTCCACGCTTTCGCAGCCGCCGGCGTTGGTGTAAGCATACGTGTAAGTTCCTGTCTCGCTGTAAGTTTGCCCATGCCAGACGAAGCTCTCGCAAGCCGACTCAGTCTCGACGTTGTGGGTGCTGTAGTTCACAGTCAGATGCAGGGTTACCACGGAATCGGAGCCATTGGCAGCCGGGAAAGTCTGCACGTAATTCCCGGAGACCGTATAGGTGATGCCGTTCCAAGTGTAGCTGTCACATGCGGTAGCTTCGATACTCACCGTGATATTGCTGTTGGCCTCATAACAGCCGATGTCCACCGTGCCGTTCAGTCGCGGGTTGCTGTAGAAGTCGCGGTCGCTGTCCACTGCTCCGGAGTTGCCCGCGTCAATGCAGGCGGAGGTGGGCTGCAGTTGGAAATCCCCGTTGGCGGGGTCCACGAGGCGCACGTAGAGTAGCGTGTCGTTGTCGCCGTCGTTGGCGATGGCCAGGTTGAGGTTGCCCGTACCGCTAAATCCACCCGTCACGGCGCAATAGGTGAGGGTGGGGGGATTTCCTGACGAATAGACGAAGTCGCTCACATTGTTATCCTTCTTGTTGCCCCAAAGAATGCAGTTGGTGAAGACAGGGGATACGGAGCTGTTGTTATAGAAGCCGCCACCGTTACCGTTGGAGGGCACCGTGTTGCACACGAAGTCGCAGTTGGTGAAGCGGTTGTTGGCCCCGATGATATACATGCCGGCACCGTATCGTGCGTTGTTGCTGTGAACCAGACAGTTGGACAGGGTGTCATCGGCATAGCTGTAAATGCCGCCGCCGTATGATCTCGGACAGGTGTTGTGGCTGATTTCTGTGCGGATGATTTTCGTACCCTTGATACACAATCCGGCACCGCGACCGGTAAGGCTGGTGTGGTCTTCAAAACTGTTGTAGCGGATAATGCAGTCACTGATGATGTTGGGTCTCATGCCGTCGCTCAACGTGATGTAGGAGAACACACCGGCGCCGTAAGAGGATACGTTACTGCCGGTACTGCTGTAGTAATAGACGTTGTTGTGCTGTACGATGCAATGGCTTAAGGCGGAGTATTGCATCATGTAAACGCCCGCGCCATAGCCGGATGTGCGTCCGTTCTGGATGGTGAAGCCGTCCCAGGTCACCGCCGAGTCCGCCGTGAAGTTGGTCGTTTGGTCGAGCACGCGCCGTGCATTGAGTCCGTCGAGGATGGTGGCGTTGGTCTCGAAGTCGCGCAGGGAGAGGTTGTAGTCGGCCGGCTCGTTGCCCGCGAAACCGCCATATACGCTCACGCCGGGCACCATGTAGAAGGCGTTGTAGGAGGAGGTGTTGCCGTAGTAGGTGCCCTTGGCCACCCACACCACGGCGTTGTGCTCACGCGCCAAGGCCTGTGCCTCTTCAATGGAGGAAAGGGCGTCCGCCCAGTTGTTGCCGATTTGTCCGCCGGCACCATGCTTCGTGACATAGATGATGTTACCGTATTGGGGCGGGACGGAGTCGTATGGCGACTCGTAGCAGCCCATGTCGATGATGCCTTTCTGGATGCGGTTATTGCCATCCAGATCTATGGTGTCGGCTCCGGTGTTGGTTCCGATGTTCACGCAGGGGGAGCCGAAGGCCAACCGCCAGTCGGAATAGTCAGGATTGTTAGACACACCTGAGGAACTGGAGGGGTGTTTGAAGCGGGGACTCAGTGGGTCGGAGCCGGTGTTCTCCGATGCGAGGGCGATGTTGCCCACGCCGTCGTAACCGCCTTCCACCGCCGAATAGGTACACACGATGTTGGGGTTGCTGTTGTTGGGGTTGCCGCTTTTGCGGTTGCCCCAGATGATGCAGTTGGTGAACTCGGGGAGCGTGTTGTCGTTACTGTAAATGCCGCCGCCGTTGGAAGACACCGTGTTGCCCACAATGTCGCAGTTTGTGTAGATGTTGGAGCCTCCGTTGATGTAAATGCCGCCGCCGAAAGATGCGCTGTTGCTGTGAATCAAACAGTTGGACAGGGTGTCATCGGCATAGCTGTAAATACCGCCGCCATAAGATGGTGTGGTGTTGTGGCTGATTTCGGTGCGGATGAGTTTCGTGCCCTTGATACACAATCCGGCGCCGCGACCGGTAAGGCTGCTGTTGTTCTCAAAGCTGTTGTTGCGGATAATGCAGTCGCTGATGAGGTTGGGCCTCATGCCGGCGCTCAGCGTGAGGTAGGAGAACACTCCTGCACCGTAGGAGGATACGGCGCTGCCGGTACTGCTATAGTAATAGACGTTGTTGTTCTGTATGATACAGTGGCTTAAGGTGACGTTTTGTCGGAGATAGACGCCTGCGCCGTAGCCGGAAGTCCGTCCATGCTGGATGGTGAAGCCGTCCCAAGTGACCGCCGTAGCCTCCGTGAAGTTGGAAGGCTGGTTGAGCACCCTTCGGGCGTTTTGTCCGTCGAGGATGGAGGCGTTGGTCTCGAAGTCGCGCTGGGAGAGGTCGTAGTCGGTCGGCTCGTTGCCCTCGAAGCCGCCATACACGCTCACGCCGGCCACCATATCGAAGGCGTTGTCGGAGGTGGTGTTGCCGTAGTAGGTGCCCTTGGCCACCCACACCACGGCATTGTGTGACTGCGCCAGGGCCTGCGCATCCGCGATGGAGGCGGAGGCGTTACCCCAGCTGTCGCCGAACTGTGTGCCGGCACCCTGCTCTGTGACATAGATGATGTTGCCGTACTGGGGCATGGGGCTGGTGTTGTAGTCCGATTCGTAGCAGCCCATGTCAATCGTGTCGTGCAGGATTCGGGGACCATTGTCCAAATCAACGGTGTCGAAAGCGCTGGTGAAGAAATTGCTGCCGCTCTCCCTGCCGCTGTTCACGCAGGGGGAACCGTATGACAAGTGCCAGTCCGCGTTGGCTGTGCTGTCGGACGCGCCCACAGAGTTGGAAGGATGCACAAAACGGGGACTGAAGAGGCTGCCGCCGGTGTTTGTCGAGGTGAGGGTGATGTTGCCTTCCCCGTCAAGACCGCCCTCCACGGCGTTGTACAGCAACTTTGGCGAGGTACTCACGACATGTTGATAGATGCTGCTTACGGCATCGGCTGTGGTGCGGTTGCCCCAGATGATGCAGTTGACCATCTGTGCAATGGGACCTCGGTCGTAGATGCCCGCGCCGTTCCCGGAGGCCGAGTTGTGCACAAAGGTGGTGTTTTCTATATAGGTCGCCCCTTGATAGTTCCATAGACCGCCTCCATTGGCAGCTGTGTTGTTGGCAATCAAGCAGTTGGATAAGTGAGGCGTGTTGCTGTTTGAGGAGTAGAGACAGATACCTCCGCCATTCCCGTTGGCGACATTGTGGGTGAAGGCGCAACGCACGGCATCCACCCGTTCTCCATAAAGGCCGCCGCCGTCAGCTGTGGCCACATTGCCCTTGAAATAGCAATCAAAGATGTGGTTATAGGCGGTGGCAGAGAATGCGTAAAGACCGCCGCCGTTGGCTCCCGTGTTGTCAAGGAAGGTGCAGTTGTACAGGTCTGTGTTCGCTCTTAACCTGGCACCACCTCCGTCGCCGGTGGTGTGACCGTTTTGGATGGTGAAGCCGTCCCAGACGGTGTTCTTCGTGAAGATAACAGGCTGGTTGAGCACGCGTTGGCTGTGCTGGCCGTCAAGGATGGAGGGGTGGGCGTGGACGTCGCGTTGCGAAAGCTCGGTCTCATTTCCCGCAAACCCGCCATAGACATTGATTCCCTCTATCATGGTGAAGGCGTTGGCGGAGACACTGTCGCCGTAGTAGGTGCCCTGCGCGACCCACACGTCGGGCCATGTCCCGAAGGTGTTGTGGATGGCGGCGGCCGTGCTCAACGCATAGTTGAGGTCGCCGGCTGCGCTCTCCCAACTCCCGCCATTGCCCGTGCCGCCCTCGGAGGCATAGACACGCGGGAAGTAAATCACAGCAGTGGTAAAGGTGGTCTCTTTCCAGTTACTCTGCGAACCGGCACACAACGAGCGGATACGCACTGTGTATTCCGTGTTGTGCTTTAATCCAGTCAGTTGGTACGTGTTGCCGGTGGCGTTAAGCGTGGTGAACGTGCTGTCGGCCGTGCGCTTGTACTGCAGCTCGAAGCCGGAGGAACCATTTCCGGCGGAGAAGTGGAGCAATGCCGACGTCACGGTGATGTCCGTCACCGCCACATTGGCGCGGTCGCAGCCGTCAGAGATGCAGCTGCCGGGCATGAGGATGTTGGCACGATAATTCGAGGTATTGGAGCTGCCCGTCGGACTGGAGGGATCGATGTTAGACGAGGAGCATGCATATCTGCTTGATGCGTAGGCGTAATGGTTGTAGAATCTTTCAGAGGGAGAAAGTGCAGTGCCGGTGTTGTCGTCAAAGACCACTACCAAGTTATCTGTGCCATTGTAGTTGAAAATGGTATCAAAGGGGATCCAGAACCAGAAGTCCTCCCCCGAATCGTTGAACGTCACCGTTCCGGAAAAGACCAAGGAGAGACTACTCAAGGGAATCCAGCTGTTGTCGCTGGCGAAGTTCTCCTTGGTGGTGTGTCCCAAATAAATATCGATATTGCGGGGTGCATTGTAGAGTGAGTTAACGTACTGTATGGCAATACCGTCCATACGTTTGGCTCCGTTTAACTCATCAGCCTTGAAAATCTGTTGGGTGTAACAATATCTGTAGCCTAAATAAAGGGGCAAGGAGTTGGTTGAGGGGTTTGTGAAATCCCCTATAGGCGTGGGGGAGGTGTAGCCTCCAGAACATCCCGTGGAGAAAGCGGCGGTGAGATAGTCGGAGAAACTACCGCCGCAAAGCGCGTGCATCCGCACCTCATAGTTGGTCTGCGGCTGCAGGCCCGTGAGCAGCAGGTATTCGTCGGTGGTGCTGGCGGCGGCAACCGTCCAGTCCGCTGCGCCGGCAACCCGGTAGGACACTTCGTAGTGACTCGGCACCGTGGAGTGTGCCGGCTCCCACGTCAGGAAAGCGGAGCTGCCCGTAATCTCGGAAACGGCGAGATTCTGCGGACTGCACGTGTCCGCCCAGACACACGTGAACGTGGTCTTCGGGATGAAGTCCTCAAGTGTTTTGTTGGCGAAGTTCCAGGTGTTGGGACTGTTGGAGTACAAGCTTCCATTCGTGGCGGTGATGCCGTAGAAGGTGGCGGCCGGGTCGACGCCTGGAGTGGTCGTGAAAAGCTCTAACAGCATATTCCCGCCATTATAGGTGTAAGGTTCGTCAAAGTGGATGGTCAGCGTGTTGTCCGCAGCCACTGCTACCGTGCCGTTGTAGGATATGGGGGCACTGTTAGTGTTCACGAAAGAGTTGTTTGTGAACTGGCTTACGTTGACAGTTCCGACCTTTACTCGGAAGCTGCACGTCAACGCGGAGTCGGGCGGGGTTTGCAGGTAGAAGGTGACGGCGGAAATGTCGTTCCCCACCAGTTCGGAGAGCATCGCTGCCGGATAAATCACCTGGTTGCGCGTGTAGCGGTTGGTGTTGTCGGTGAAGAAGGGCGAATGGCTGCTTGTCTGTGCGCCGTGAGCCACGGTGAACGGCGGCTGCTCGACCATCTGGATTGGGATTTCAACGCTGGTGAGCACCTCCTGGTGCCCTTCGCACACAAAGGCGATGAAGCGGAGGTCCTCCAAAGGGGCCGCAATGGGGTTTGGGGAACCGAACTGATCCGGAATCACGTATTGGTAGGTCTTTTCCACCAACGTGCCCTGCGCGATGGTGGAGATGGTGTCGCCCCACTGCTCGGTAATCAGGTGGCGCAACATGTCGTTATGGTTGTACAGGTCGCCCACTATTTGGGTGGGATTATAGAAGTCGCCACTTTGGGGTCCCAGCACATTGTCTTGGACAATGGCGATGTTCAGCGAGTTGGATGTGACAGTCTGGTTGGCGGTGTAGTAGAGCTGCACCCGGATATTTAGTGTGCGGGTCGCCCAGTCCAGCGTGCCCTTGGCCGCAATGTTCACTGGTGAGGTCGTCGCCAGGATCTGATTGGCCTTGCCGGTCCAATCCGTCCTGTTCATCGCCGTGGCCGTCCCGGAAAAGAGGTGACGGTTGACGGTGCCTTGGGGATATCCCCCCAAATTGGACTGTAGTCTCAATGCGGTGCCGAACTCGGTGGTGTACGTGTTGGAGGCGTAGCCGCCTTCGTGAATGTTGATGACATTCACACGTCCCGGATGTGCGGTCGCCAGTTCGTTCGAGATACGATCCCCGTCGGAACAGTGTGAGCATCCGATAGATGTAAACACCTCCAGGAGCACGTTGCGGTTGCTTGGAGCCAATGACACAATCGTGTCGGTGACTTGTGCGGAAACAAAAGTTAAGCCGAAAAGTGCTGTGAAAACTGCGAAAAGAAATACGATTTTCTTCATAAGAAACTATATTAAACCAAAACACAAAAATACAAAATTATCCCGCGTTTTCCAAGACATACGTGGAGATTACCGTTTCACCAGCTTCCGTACTGCTACCACGTTCCCGTCCGCCACGGCCTTCACGAAATAGATTCCGTTGGCGAAATGCGACAAATCGATTTGTGCGGTCTGTGCGGACGAACCGTGCGCGTCCGTCATCACAACGTCCACCAATTTCCCGTAGGCGTCAAACACGTGGTATTCCATAGTCTCCACCTGTACATTGTTCATTGTACATTGTACATTGACAATGCCGGCCGTGGGGTTTGGATAGACCGTCATGGACGCGCTAAGGCCATGGTCGTCAATGCCGACGGTGATGGTCAGGTGCAACGTCACCACGGAGTCACAGCCGTCCACGGTCTGCAGTGTCTGGGTGTAGTCGCCAGATTCACAGTAGCTTACGTTGTTCCATTCGTAGCAGGAGTCGGTGGTGGTGACTTCGACAAGCTCAGTCACCGAGTAGTTGACGGTCAGGTGTAACGTGTCCGCGCTGGCGCAGCCGTTAGCGTTGTTGTAGGCGTACGTGTAAGTACCTGAAACGGTGTAGGTTTCGCCGTGCCAGGTGAAGCTCTCGCACGCGGTTTCGGTCTCGACGTTGTGGGTGCCGTGGTTGACGGTGAGGTACAGCGTGTCCGCACTGGCACAGCCGTTAGCGTTGTTGTAGGCATACGTGTAAGTGCCTGATGTGGTGTACGTTGTCCCGTGCCAAGTGAAGCTCTCGCACGCGGTCTCGGTCTCCACATTGTGGGTGCCGTGGTTGACGGTGAGGTACAGCGTGTCCGCACTGGCGCAGCCGTTAGCGTTGTTGTAGGTATATGTGTAAGTTCCTGATGTGGAGTAGGTTTCGCCATGCCAAGTGAAATTCTCGCACGCGGTCTCAGTTTCGACATTGTGCGTGCCGTGGTTGACGGTCAGGTACAGTGTGTCCGCGCTGGCACAGCCGCTGGCGTTGTTGTAGGCATACGTGTAGGTGCCTGACGTGGTGTAGGTTTCGCCGTGCCAGGTGAAGCTCTCGCACGCGGTTTCGGTCTCGACGTTGTGGGTGCCGTGGTTGACGGTCAGATATAGTGTATCTGCGCTGGCACAGCCGTTGTCGTTGTTGTAGGCATACGTGTAGGTGCCTGACGTGGTGTAGGTTTCGCCGTGCCACGTGAAGGTCTCGCACGCGGTTTCGGTCTCGACGTTGTGGGTGCCGTGGTTGACGGTCAGATATAGTGTATCCGTGCTGGCGCAGCCGTCGGCGTTCGTGTAGGCATACGTGTATGTACCTGACGTGGTGTATGTTGTACCATGCCACGTGAAACTCTCGCACGTAGTCTCGGTCTCCACATTGTGGGTGCCGTGGTTGACAGTAAGGTACAGCGTGTCCACGCTGGTGCAGCCGTCATTGTTGGTGTACTCGTAGGTGTAAACTCCTGATGTGGTATAGGTTTCACCGTGCCACGTGAAGCTTTCGCACGCGGTATCGGTCTCGACGTTGTGCGTGCCATAGTGTACGGTCAGGTGCAGCGTCACCACGCTGTCGCAGCCGTTGGCGGCCGTGAAGGTCTGGTCGTAGTCGCCGCTCACCGTGTAGGTCACCCCGTTCCACGTGTGGCTCTCGCAGACGGTGGCTTCGACAAGCTCAGCCACCGGGGACAACACCGTCAAGTGTAGCGTCACGATGCTGTCGCACCCCGCGGCGTTGGTGAGCGTCTGCGTGTAGTCACCGCTTTCGTTATAAGTGACGTTGTTCCACGTGTAACTTCCGCAAGCTTCCTCTGCGAATTGGGTGGAATCCGTGTTCAACACAATGAGAGACAAGGAGATGGTGCTGTCGCAGCCGCCGGCGGACTGCAAGGTGTGTGTGTAATCGCCCGCCGTGGTGAGCGTCTGCCCGAAGAAGTCGTAACTGCCGCCCTCGCAGATTTGCGCCGTCACCGGGGTGTTGTAGAGGGGATTAACTGTCAGGGTGAGGGCAATCACGCTGTCACAGCCGCTGACCGTCTGCAAGGTGTGCGTGTAAGTTCCCTCTGTAGTGAGGGTCTGCCCGAAGAAATTGTAACTGTCGCCATCGCAAATGGCTGCCGAGACGGGTGTGTTATAGACAGGGTTCACCGTCAAGGTCAGCGTAATCACGCTGTCGCAACCGTTGACCGTCTGCAGGGTGTGCGTGTAGGTTCCCGCCGTGGTGAGGGTTTGCCCGAAGAAGTCGTAGCTGCCGCCGTCGCAGATTGTGGCCGTCGTGGGAGTGTTATAGAGGGGATTCACCGTCAGGGTCAGCGTAATCACGCTGTCGCAACCGTTGACAGACTGTAGCGTGTGGTTGTAGGTGCCCGCCGTGGTGAGGGTCTGTCCGAAGAAGTCGTAACTGCCTCCGTCGCAGATAGTGGCCGTCGTGGGAGTGTTATAGACGGGATTCACCGTCAGGGTCAGGACAATCACGCTGTCGCAGCCGATGACCGTCTGCAAGGTGTGCGAGTAGGTGCCCGCCGTGGTGAGGGTTTGTCCGAAGAAGTTGTAGCTGCTACCATCACAGATTTCCGCCGTGACCAAGGTGGTGTCTTTGGGATGCACTGTCAGCACGATGGTGGTGACACTGTCGCAACCGTTGACCGTCTGTATAGTTTGAATGTAGGTGCCGGATTCCGTGATTGTGTCGCCGTCGAAGAGTAGGCGTTCGCCCTCACAGATGTCCAAATCATACACATTGTTGTATGTCGGGTTCACGGTCAGGGTCAGGGTGATCACGCTGTCGCAGCCCTTGGCGGTTTGCAACGTGTGGGTGTAAATGCCTGCCGTGGTAAGCGTCGTGTCGAAGAAGCTATAGCTGCCGCCGTCGCAGATTGTGGCCGTCAAAGGAGTGTTATAGACGGGGTTCACGGTCAGGGTCAGGGTAATCACGCTGTCGCAGCCCTTGACGGTTTGCAACGTATGGGTGTACGTGCCGGCCGTGGTGAGCGTCGTGTCGAAGAAGGTGTAGCTGCCTCCGTCGCAGATTTCCGCCGTCACCGGAGTATTATAGACGGGATTCACGGTCAGGTTCAGGGTAATCACGCTGTCGCAACCCTTGACGGACTGGAGCGTGTGGTTGTAGGTGCCCGCCGCCGTGAGCGTCTGCCCGAAGAAGTCATAGCTGTCGCCGTCGCAGATTTCCGCCGTCACCGGAGTGTTATAGACGGGATTCACGATCAAGGTCAGGTTAATTACGCTGTCGCAGCCCTTGACGGACTGTAGCGTGTGGGTGTACGAACCCGCTGTGGTGAGCGTTGTGCCGAAGAAGTTGTAGCTGTTGCCGTCGCAGATTTCCGCTGTTACCGGAGTGTTATAGACGGGATTCACCTTCAAGGTCAGGGTAATCACGCTGTCGTAACCGAGGACGGACTGCAGCGTGTGGGTGTAGGAACCTGCCGTGGTGAGGGCCTGCCCGTAGAAGTCGTAACTGCCGCCATTGCAGATCTCCGCCGTCACCGAGGTGTGATAGGAGGGATCCACCCGCAGCGTCATCACCGGGCTGGTCTTGCTGATGCACTCGTTCCAGGCCACCACTTTCCAATGGTAGTACTTGTCGCGTTCATAGCCGGGCAGGGTGACGTTGTTCGCACCCGCGACAGTCAACCCAGGCAGGGTGGGGGTGACGGGCTCTGTGCCGTCGGCCGCCCAGAGGTAGAAGTCGTAGGAGGTGGCTTCCGGCAGCGCAGTCCAGCTGAACGCGACGTTGTTCTGGTAGATGATGGTGCTGTCGGCGGGGGCCATCAGGCTGAAGTTGGAGAGCGTGTCAAGGAGACTCGGGTCGCAGATGGTCTGGAAGTTGACCGTGATGGAAAAGACGCTCATCATCCCGTCACCGCAGACGGCACGCACCTTGGCCATATAGTTGCGGTTCAGGGAGAGTCCCGTCAGCACGCAGGTGGTGTCGTTCACGGTCATCGTGGAGGTTGCACCTCCCTGCTCCCCATACACGACCACCCAAGAAGTTTCGCTTCCTGTCGGATGCCAGGTCAGATGGGCGTTGTTCGTGGTGATGTTGCTTACCGTCAGGCCGACCACGGAGGAACAGGCACTCTCGTCCTGCGCCTCTGAACAGCCGATATCGACTGCGTCGCCGTGTATGCGCTGGTAGCCGTAGAAGTCAAGGCTGTCGGTGACCACGTCGCTGTTGCCGACATTGACACAGATGGAGGTGGGGTGCAGCTGGAAGTCCTCATTTTCGGGGTTGTTGAAGCGCACGTAGTTCTGCGAGGCATCAATCCCGTCGTTTGTGGCGGCGAGGGTGATGTTGCCGGTTCCCGTGCGACCCTCCTCCACGGCACAGTAGGTGTAGTTGCCCTGCGAGCCGTAGATGTTGTTCACGGCGTCACCTTTCTTGTTGCCCCAGATGATGCAGTTGGTGAAGGTCGCGGTGCCGCCTTCGCGGTAGTAGCCGCCGCCGTTGTTGGTCGCCGTGTTGTTCACGATATCGCAGTTGAGGAACGTGGCGCTGCCGTTTGAGCAGAGTCCACCGCCCCGGTAGGAGGCGTTGTTGTGAATAAGGCAGTTGGAGACTTTCGCCTCGTTGTTGAGGTAGAGTCCGCCGCCGTATGTGTCCGATGAGTTGTGGCAGATTTCCGTGTGGTCGAAGTCTGTCTGGTAAGCATAGACACCGCCACCGTAGGCTTGCAGATATTGGGTGTGCTCAATCGCATTATAGGCGATGCGGCAGTGGCTGATGCGCGAGGTGCGCTGTTTCACGCCGCTGACCGTCACCTGGGAACCGTAGGCGTAAATGCCACCGCCCTGACGGGTTACGGTGGCGGTGGAGCTGTTCATCGGCGCCACCGTGTTGTGTTGGATGATACAGTTGCTCAAGGTGGCGTAGGCCCTCATATAGACACCCGCGCCGTTTTCCGTGCTCCGGCCGTTCTGGATGGTGAAGCCGTCCCAGGTCACGGCCGTGGTCGCCGTGAAGTTCGCGGGCTGGTAGAGTACACGCCGTGCATTTTGTCCGTCCAGGATGGAGACGTTGGTGGTGAAGTCGCGCAGCGCGAGGTCGTAGTTGGCCGGCTCGTTGCCCGCGAATCCGCCATACACGCTTATTCCCTCTCGCATCATGAAGGCGTTGCTGCTCGCAGTGTCGCCGTAGTAGGTGCCCGCCGCCACCCAGACCACCGCATGGTGCGTGGTGGCCAAGTCAATGGCGGCCGGGATGGAGTTGATGGCGTTCGCCCAACTCTCGCCGGTGCCGGTTCCCTGCTCAGTCACATAGATGATGCCGTCAGGGTAGGTCGGCAGCGCCACCTCCGTGTAGGGGGATTCGTAGCAGCCCAGATCGACCACCCCTTGCTGGATACGTGCATTTCCATCTAAGTCGGCGGTGTCGGCCACGCTGTTGTCGCCCTTGTTGGCGCAGGGGGAACCGTTCGCCAGACGCCAGTCGGGGTTGGGGGTGTTGTCCAGATAGCCTGCGGAGAGCGCGGGGTTCACGAAATGGGGCGACATGAGTCCATTGGCGGCGTTGTCCGGCAGAAGGGTGACAATGTTGTCGCCGCTTTCGTAACCGCCCTCGAACGCGCAGTGGCTGACGATAAAGCTGGTACCGGCGTTGTTTTTCATCAGGTTGTTCACCACCCCGTTGACACGGTTACCCCAGAAAACGCTGTTCTGAATGGTAAGGGTGTAGTTATCGGAACTGTAATAGGAGTATGAATATACGCCAGCGCCAGTGTTGTTGGTGCTGCTGCTGGATATATTGTTGTTGACGACGGTAAGGTTGCGCACGACATTAATGTAATTGTTGTAGATGCCGGCACCGTACGCGGCGGTGTTGTTGGCTATCAGACAGTTGTCGAGAGTGGCTTGGTTGGCGTTGCTGTTGCTCAGATACACGCCGCCGCCATTGTTGTTACACACGTTGTGGGTGATCTCACATTGGGAAATGACAGAGGTATAGCCCACATGTATGCCGCCGCCTTGCATATTGCAGAAGTTGTGCCGTACGGTACAGCGGACAACGTTGGCATAACTGGCATAGAGGCCGCCACCGAAGCCTTGCTGGTAGCTGGAAGCGGTGTCGTATTCGAAGAGACAGTCGCTCACTTTGGCATAGTTGCAGTTGAGACCGCCTCCGTATTTGGATGACCTGTTGTGGGAGATGGTGCAGTGGGAGATGATGACGGTGTCCCCGTTGCTGCCGTAGCAGCTGACGCCGCCGGCACTCTCGGCCTGGCAGTGCGAGATGATGCAGTGTGAGAGGGTGGTGCCGCTTTGGAGAGAGACACCGCCGCCGCTTCCGGTAGTGTAGCCGTTGCGGATGGTGAAGCCGTCTATCACCGTGGGATTGGTGAAGTTGTTGGGCTGGTTCAGCACGCGCTGGCTGTGCTGGCCGTCCAAAATGGTGACGTGCGCGGCGGGGTCGCGCTGCGAGAGCTCGGTCTCGTTGCCGGCAAAGCCGCCGTACAGGCTCACGCCATCGACCATCTCGAACGCATTGGAGGAGACGGAGTCGCCGTAATAGACACCCTCCGCCACCCAGATGTCGGCCGGGTACATCTGCGCGAGGCCGAAGGCGTCGGCGATGCTGCCGAGTGCGTTGCTCCAGCTCGTGCCGGTGTGGTTGCCCGCACCATTCACCTTTACATAGATGATATTTCCGTATTCGGGTAGCGTAGTTTCTTGGTAATCAGATTCATAGCAGCCCATGTCCACCGTTCCCTGCTTGATGCGGGGGGTGCCGCTCAAGTCGAGGCTGTCGGCGAAAGTGACAAACTCGTTGTGCCCACGGTTCACGCAGACGGAGCCGTTCAGCAAATGCCAGTCCACATTTTCCGTCGAATCCAGATGACCCGCCATGACAGAGGGGTTCGCAAAATAGGGGTAGTACTGACCGTTGTTGAAATCTTCGTCCATCAGGGTGATATTGCCCTCCCCGTGGTAGCCGCCTTCCACTGCCGTATAGGTGCATGTCGCATTGCTGCCGACATTGTTGGAGACACTGCCTTGCCGATTGCCCCACACAATGCAGTTGCGCATATAGGGGTTGCCGTAGGTGCCGCCGCCGTTTGTTGTGGCGATGTTGCGGACAATGGTGGTGTTGTCCACAAAACAGCTGTTGTAGTTGTAAATGCCACCGCCATATCCCGCCGTGTTGTTGGCCACTAAGCAGTTGGAAATGGTGCTGTATGAGTTGTTTACGAATTCGGTGCAGATGCCGCCGCCGTAACTGCTGTTGGACATGGCCGCATTGTAGGAGACCGCGCAGTGATGTATCAGGCCGTAGCGGGCCCAAATACCGCCGCCATCATCGGTTGCGGTGTTGTGCGTGACAATGCAATCCTCAATGAGACCGTAATTGGAGAAATGGGAATTATACATGCAGATGCCGCCGCCATCTTCGGTTGCGGTATTGTTGCGGATGACGCAATGACGGATGTTGGTCATGTCTCTCAGGTACAAACCGCCGCCGTTATTCGCGTATCCGTTCTGGATAGTGAGGCCGTCTATGACGGTAGTCGTCGAGAAGTTGTTTGTCTGCCAGAGCACACGCTGGCTGTGCTGTCCGTCAAGGATGGTGGGGTGGGCGGCCACGTCGCGCTGCGAGAGCTCGGTCTCGTTGCCGGCAAATCCGCCGTAGATGCTGATACCCTCGCGGATTGTGAAGGCGTTGGTGGAAACGCTGTCGCCGTACCATGTGCCTTCCGCCATCCAGATTTCGGGATAGGTTCCGTGGATGTCCCGTATGGCCTCGGCCGCGTCAAGGGCCTCGTTGAGGTCGCCGTAGGCCGTCGTCCAGCTGCTGCCGTTGCCCGTACCGTTAGCGGTGACATACAACCTCGGGAAGTCCAGCACGCCGGTGGTGAACGTCGTCTCTTTCCACAGGCTGTTGCCCGAGGAGCAGATGGCGCGGACGCGCACCTGGTACTCTGTGTTCGGACGCAACCCGGTGAGCTGATACGAGGTGCCGTTGGCGGGCAGTGCGGTGTAGGCACTGTCAATGGAACGCTTGTACTCCAGCTCACAGGCCGTATTGCCCGTACCGGGTGTGAAGACTATGCGGGCGGAAGCATCCGTTATCTCCTCCGCCGCAACGTTGGCGCGGTCGCAACCATCGGTCACACATCCCGGCGTGAATATCATGTTCGGCACATCATTGTAGCGGGTACCGGTGCCCGGCGAGGCGGGTGATATGTCGCTGCTCGTCCTGGCAACCATACTTCGGTAACCGGTGGTGGAGTGCATGTAAAAACGATACTGGTAGCCGACAGTGGCGCCCGTGTTGTCGTCGAAGACCACCACCAAATTGTCCGTTCCGTTGTAGTGGAATATTGTATCAAGCGGGATGGTTAACCAGTAATTTTCGCCATAGTTGTAGAAACCGACACCTCCGGAATAGACTAAAGTGAGATCGTCGGCAGACACCCAGTTGGTGGTGCTTGAGAAAGCGCTTTGGGTGGTATGGCCCAAGTAGATGTCCAAATCGCGGTATAGGTAGCCACTGTATATGTATTGTAAGGACAGGGCGGTGATGTCTTTTTCTTCGCCCACCTCATCCGTGGGGTAAAGCATCTGGCAGTAGTTGTATTTGTAGGAGGTGTTGAAGGGGACATACCGACTGTTCGAGGTGCTGGTTGTGTTGCCGGCAATCGTCCCTTCCTGTTGCCCGCCCGAGCATTCGGTGCTGAATGTCACCGCTTCCGAGTATCTTGAGGTGGTGGTGGCATCGCAGAAGGCCCGTACACGCACCATGTAGTCGGTCTCGGGCTGCAACCCCGTCAGCATGAAGTACTCCGTGGTGATGGCGTCCGGCACCGTGGTCCAAGCCGTCTGGTCCACTCGCTTGTACGACAGCTCGTAGTGGTCGGGTGTGAGGGTGCTCGGATTCTGCCATTTGATCATCGCAGAGCTGCCCGCCACGTCTGTGGGCTCAAGAATGTTCACGTGGATGGGGCAGGCTTCCGCCGTTGTGACGTAGTAGCTTTCGCTCCAGCCGCTCATGCCGTCCTGCCCGCAGTCGGCGAACACCTGTACCTCGTATTGGCTTTCGGGATCCAGCCCGCTGAGCGTCACTGTGTTGGAACTGCTTGTGACGGTTTGCCAAGGGTTGTTGGTGGTGTCAATGACATAGATACCGAACCGGTCAAGTTCCAGGGCAGACCTGTACGAGCAGTTGAAGTGACGGATGGCGATGTAGCCCTGCTGCCCGGCGTATGCGCTCAAGTCGGCCACGTATGCCGCGAATTCCTCCTTGGAGCCATCCGTTTTTGGGGCTACTGTTTCGCCGATCAGTACGGTGGTGAAGTCCGAAGGGACGTTTGTGCCCGTGGTGGAGAGATAGACGGCGAAATGCTCTTCGTAAGTTGACTCCTCGTCACCGCGCAGCCAAACCTTCAGGAATCCCTGAAGATCAATCAGAGGGGAAATAATCCAGTTGTCAGGATTCGTGTGCCAGAATGTACTGTTTTCGGAACGCACACAACCGTACTCCGTTCCCTCTTCGTCAAAGTCGCTGGCATATCCCCAATAGAAGGTCCAGTCCCAGTCGTACCCGTCGTCGTCCAAATCGTATGAGGTCCAGTGAAGGGGGCCTTCGTTTTCAAATTCTATTTCGTTTTCAAAATCTTCATAGAAGGTTGCGCCTGTTTTCCGATACCTTATCGAATTGTTATTCCCGTATCCTAACCATCCCAACGTCAGGGAGTATGCGCCGACGGCACTGTCGTAGATGGCCCAGGGTTCGGGACATGCCTCCGGGGTGGTGAAGTTGACCGTTGTGGTCCATGTGCTGTATTCCCCGCCACCACAATCGGTCCGCAGTTTCACGTAGTAGGCGGTTTCGGGACTCAGATTGTCAAGCGTGAAGGAATGCTGGCCTGTTCCTTGGGAGTTGATTTGTTGTGTGGCATTGTTCACGGAAAGCTCGAAGGAGGAGGAGGGTGCCGTCCAGTTTAACGTGGCGCTGTGCGGGTCAATATTGGAGACGGTGAGGAGTGTCGGCGCCGGACATTCGGCGTTGAAGGTCAGCGTGTCCGAATACGCCGTGGGTGTGGTAGCGTCGCAGAAGGCGCGGATCCGCACCATGTAGTTGGCGTTCGGCTGCAGTTCGGTCAGCGTGTAATACTCCGTGGTGATGGCATCTGGCACGGTCGTCCACGAGGCGGCCTCCGCCAGCTTGTACGACACCTCATAATGGTTGGGGATGAAGGTTGCGGCGTTCTTCCAACGGATCAAGGCCGAGCTGCCCGTCAAATCCGCGACCTCCAAGTTGCACGGGTGCATGCAGGTGTCGCCGAACATGTAGGTAAAGCTGGTCTTGGGGATAAAATTCTGCACGGTGGGCGAATTGGCGTACGCGACACCGCTGCTGTTGTAGGCGTAGGCGCTTCCTCTCGCCGAACTGATTCCGATGAAAGTGCCTGAACTATAGTTTCCGGTCTCCGCCGTGGTGATGTCCAACAACAGGTTCCCGCCTGTATAGAGGAACGGGGCGTTGAACGTGATGGTCATCGTGTTGTCGTTGTTCAGGGTCATCGTGCCTGTATGGATGGTGGTGATGGCCCCCGTCAGGAAACTGCTTGCCGACGTGGGAAACGCGGCCTCTTCCGTAATCCCAAGCTTCACGATAAAAGTGGCGTCCCATTCGTTATTAGGTGACGAGTAGAAGTAGAATTTCATCGCGGAGATTTCTCCTCCCGCCATTGCGGAGAGCATGGAGGCGGGATAAATCACCTGCTCATGCAGATAGTCGTCGGTGTAGTAGCCATATACCGGGATGTAACCGTTGGTGGCGCTCCCGTCCGCCACGGTGAGTGTGACCTGCGCCCGCAAGGAAACGGAAAGCAATAAAGTGAAAATTACCGAAAAAAGTACAGTTCTTCTCATAAAAATACAGTCTTTTAATAAAGCTACAAAGTTACATAATTCACAAACTTGGTTGAAATATTTTATAAACAATTTATCAACAATCATAGCGTATATAAAATATTGAAAATCAGTCGTTTGTAATATTTGTTGATTTTGAGATAACGTGAAAGGAATCCCTGTATTTTTCCTATAATTAGATAAAAAAAGGTAGAGACGCAAATTTCGCGTCCCTACCTGCAAAAGTGTAAAATCCCATTCTGACCTTAACGGTCAATAGTTAAAGTCAAAGGTCAACGTCTGCTCACAACCACCTTCCTCGTCGCCGTCCTTCCGTCATCGAGTCGCACCTTCACGAAGTATTGGCCGGCGGCAAAACCGGTGACATCCACCTGCAGCAAGTCAGCCCCGTCGTTCTCTTTCGTGTAGATCAGCTGGCCGTCGGCGTTGAAGATGTCGATGTGTCGCATCTCCTCGCCCTTGATGTCGAGGAGGTGGTTGGTCGGGTTCGGGAACACCTCAATGCCGGAGAGGTCGTGGTCGTCGATGCCGACGGTGATGGTCAGGTGCAGCGTCACCACGGAGTCACATCCGGCGGTTGTCTGCAACGTTTGGGTATAGTCGCCACTCTCACAGTAGTTGACGTTGTTCCATTCGTAGCAGGAGTCGGTGGTGGTGACCGAGAAGTCGGAGGTGATGTTGGATTGTACGGTCAGGAAGAGCGTGTCCGAGCTGGGACAGCCGTTCTCATTGGTGTAATAGTACTTGTAAGTGCCCGAGATGGTGTACGTCGATCCGTGCCACGTGTAGCTGTCACAGGTGGTCATCGTTTCCACGTTGTGTGAGCTGTTGAAGATGGTCAAATGCAGGGTATCCATACTGGCATAGCCTTCACCGTCTGTGTAGGCATAGGTGTAGGTGCCCGAAGCCGTATAGGTCTGGCCATGCCACGTGAAGTTGTCGCAGGCGCTTGCCGTTTCCACATTGTGCGTGCCGTTTTGGATGGTCAAGTGGAGCGTGTCCGCGCTGGCGCATCCGTCGTCATTGGTGTAGGTGTAGACGTAGGTACCGGATTCCGTATAGGTTTGATAGTGCCAGGTGTAACTGCCGTGAGCGGTTTCGGTTGCCACATTGTGCGTGCCATAATGGACGGTCAAGTGGAGGGTGTCCACAATGTCACAGCCGGAGGCGTTGGTGTAGGCGTAGGTGTAGTCGCCCGAAACCGTGTAGGACTGGCCGTGCCAGGTGTAGCTGTCGCAAGCGGTCTCGGTTGTTGCACTGTTCATGCTTTGCACGATGGTCAGGTGGAGTGTATCCTCAACAGTGCAACCCCCGGCGTTCGTGTAGGCATACGTGTACGTGCCCGATGCCGTATAGGTGGTCCCGTGCCATTCGAAGCTCATGCAGGCCGTCTGGGTCTCAACGGAATTTGTGCTGGGATAGATAGTCAGATCGAGGGTGTCCACACTGGGGCATCCGTCTTCGTTAAGGTATTCGTAAGTGTAGATGCCTGTCGCCGTGTAGGTTTGGTCGTACCAAGAGTAGTTCTCACAAGCATTTACATAGTCTGTGTTGTGTCTGCCGTACAGGACGGTCAGATTGAGGGTGTCAATGCCGAGACATCCAGAGGTGGTGCTGTATTCGTACGTGTAAACACCTGACACGTTGTAAGTTGTGCCATTCCAAAGAATGCTGTCACAGACTGTCTGGGTTTCCACATTGTGTACGCCTTCGAGGAGAGTCAGGTGGAGGGTGTCCACGCTGGCACAGCCAGCATTGTTGGTGTAGGCGTAGGTGTAAGTTCCAGATGTTGAATACGTTTGGCCGTTCCAGACGTAACTGTCGCAGGTGGTCACGGACTCCGCATTAAACGTGCCGGAATAGACGGTCAGGTGGAGTGTGTCCGCGCTGGCGCATCCGTTCGCGTTGGTGTAGTGGCGGATGTAAGTTCCGGATTCTGTGTAAGTCTGGCCGTGCCACGTGAAGCTTCCACAAGCGGTTTCCGTCACCGCGTTGTGCGAGCTTTGGTGGATGGTCAGGTGCAGGGTCACGGTGCTGTCACATCCCGTCGCGGTGGTGTAGGTCTGCGTGTAGTCGCCCGATTCCGTGTAGGTTTGGTTGTACCAGACATAGCTGTCGCACGCCGTGACGCTCGATTCTGTGGCGTAAGATGTGGTGAGGGTCAGATGGAGTGTTACCACGGAGTCGCAGCCATACTGGTTGCTGAGAATTTGGGTGTAGTCGCCGGATTGAGTGTAGGTGACATTGTTCCAGACATACTGGTTGCAGGCGGAGATAGTAAGCGAGGTGGTGTCCGTGGGGTGTACAATCAGGGTTAGCGTGAAGATGCTGTCACAGCCGTCAACGGTCTGCAGGGTGTCGGTATAGACACCCGATCCAGTAAGGGTTTGCCCTAAAAAGTTGAAACTGCCGCCTTCGCAGATCTCTTCCGTGACGATGGTGTGGTATACGGGATTCACGGTGAGGAAGAGGTTTACGATGCTGTCGCAGCCGTCAACGCTCTGTAGGGTGTCGGAGTAGATACCGGAGGTGGTTAGCGTCATGCCGTTGAAGTTAAAGCTTTCGCCCTGACAGATGGTGGCTCTCGTGTTGGTGGCGAGCATGCCGTGGACCAGTACCTCGGTCAGGGAAAAGACTTTCTCTATGGAGAGGCCGCCAAGGTCGGTGGATTTCACCCGGATGGAATAGTCCGTCCGATGGCTGCACTCGAACAATGCATTGGTCCTCAACTCATTTCCGACAATCAGGAAGAGATTGTTATCCATAGAGCCTTCGCCGTTCACCAGTTCGTAGGTGAAATGTTGGTTCATGTCGGCATCCAAGGTGAGGAAGGTGCCGATATAGGTGTTGAGCGGGGTTTCTTCGTAGAAGTAAGAGCCGTCGAGCACTATGTCAATGGGGGCGGTGTTGTAGTTGACCGTCGTGTCGGGCGTGGCCTTGAAGGGTTCGGTGTTGCCCACATTGTCGGTGGCAATGCTGACGAACTGGTAGAGAAGCCCGTTCTCGAGGGCGTAGGTAAGGGTGCTGTCAGGGGCGCAGCTGCCGATGGAGGTGTAGGCGCTGTTGTTGACGGAGACGAACACCTCGACATTGTTAACGCCGGAGCCACCTGCGTCATCCTGCGCCGTGAAGGAGAAGGTGCAGTAGAGGGAGTCCTGTGCATTGAGCTCCGCATGGAGCGTGGAGGTCGGAGCGACGGCATCGAAGGTGTTGCGCCAGACGTTGGTGCCGATGGGCGCGTTGTCGTCGAACACAATGAGAGCCTCTGCCGCCACGGTGTCGCCGGTCTGCACGCCTGCGTCAGGCAGGATGTAGAAGCTGACGTAGCCTTCACCGTGCTCCAAGGAGTCGTTGATGGGCAGGAAACCCATCTGCGAGCTGGCGGGCTCGGCGCCGGTGGCCGGGTCAATACTTTGGAAAATCCAGAACAGCTGGTGGTTCACCACATCAATGCCCGCATTCACATCCACCCACACGCCAAGGGAGTCGGACACGTCAAGGCGCTTGCTGTAGGAAGAGGTGTTGGAAGGCACGGTAAAGACGAAATCCCCGAATCCGAAGTCAGAAAGCCGGAAGGAGGAAATCCGTTGGGTGGCTGGCACGTCGTAGGTGATTCTCACACGGGTGGCCGGCGCCATGGCGAATTCAGGATCGTTTTCGAAGTCTATCGTGTAATTCATCTTGTCGGTGGCGTTCACATAGCGGAGGCTGTCGTCAAAGCCGATGGGTCCTTTGATTTCGTTGGGGTCCTGGGCGCATTCCATGTTCTTGGCGTAGCCGTTCAAATATTGCTCGCCGACGTTGCCCGCGGCATCCACAACCTTACAGTAGATGACGAAAGCCCCATCACTAGGAGAGTAAACTTTCTTCGCCTCGTTGTAGCCTGTCTGTTGCCAGCCTTGGAACGTATACGGGGGCTTGCCGCCGGAAGCGGTGGCCGTAAATGTGCAGCTGGGAATGCCGTTGCATCCGCCATCCACGACTCGGGGGCCATTGAGAGCAACGGTGACATCGCACTCGCCCTCCTTTGAGATGACAATGGTTCCTTGGTATAAAATGACACCTTCGCAGCCTGCGGCCATAACCGTCACACTGTACTGACCCTTCGACAGTTCAGTCAGCTCTTCCCCGTCTCTTAAGGTTCCGTCAGGCATGGTCCAATAAACCACGCATTTGTCTTTGATGGAGGCTGGAAGGTAGACCCGGGCTTCACCGTCACGTCCGTTCGGGCAAGTTTCAGGCTTTTGCATAAAGACATAGATGCAGTCGTGCTCATCATGCTTGATGGTCAGAATCAGTGTCTTGGAGCATTCGCAACCGTTCTCATCCGTGTAATTATACACGTAGACGCCGCTTTCGGTGTAGGTTACGCCGTTGGCATCCCAGGTGTAGCTGTTGATGCCGGTGGCCGGAATTTCCTCATGGGTACCACGATTGATGGTGAGATGCAGGGTACGGGAGCTGGGACAGCCGTTGGTGTCATTGTACTCGAAAACATAATCGTCGCTCACGGAATAGCCATAGCCGTTTACAGGCCAGATATAGTGCTCACACTCGGTCACCGTCGTGTCCTTGTGCTCTCCATGGTTGATGGTGAGGATAAGGACATCGACGTTCTGACATCCATTTGGCGTGATGTAGTTGTGGGTGTAAGTGCCACTTTCCGTATAGGAGACACCTGTCTCTGTCCATGTGAATTCCTCGCATGCCGACTTAAAAGTTTTGATGGAGTCCCCATGATTGATGGTTAAATCCAGCCAGTGGGTACTCAGACATCCAGTACTGTTGAGGTAAGAGGCCGTGTATAGACCGCTTACCGTGAGGGTGTCGCCAGAAAGCGGCCAGAAATAGGATTCGCAAGCGGTTACGGAAACTGTGTCATTGGAACCTTGTCCTACAAAAACTTCGATGGTGTCGGCTTGGGAGCAACCGTTTTCATCGGTGCCCGTGACGGAAAAGAGGGTGGTAGTGGATAGTGTGTCCGTTAAAAAAGCTTCGTCGCTTCCATCGTTCCATACATAGTATCTCGCTCCTAAGGCGAAAAGGAGGAACGTCTCTCCTTCGCATATCGTATCGGTGCCGACAATCTCAACTTGGGGGCCGAGGACGGTGATGGTAACCGTCGCGGTGTCCCGGCAGGAGTTGAGGCCGATGCCCGTGACGAGGTAGGAAGAACTTTCCGTCGGTTTTGCGGTGATGGTTTTGTTGGTGGAACCGTCCATCCAGATGTAGCTGTCGGCACCTGCCGCTGTGAGGGTGACGCTGTCTCCCCTGCAAAGTTCGGCATTTCCCATGATGAATACATCCGGTTTGGGCATCACTATGACATCCGCCGCGGCGGGGAGAGAGATGCAGCCGTTGGTGTCGGTGCCCACAACATAGAACGTGGTGGTTTGAAGAGCGGTAACCGTAATCGTACTGTTAGTCATGTCGTTCGACCAGAGGTAGGCGTCGGCACCCGTTGCCGTCAGGGTGGCTGTGTTGCCAGGACAGATGTAGACATCGGATACCCTTACGACGGGTTTCGGGAGGACAGTGACGGTCTTGGTTTCGGTGGAGGTACATTCGTAGGTGTTGGTGGCTGTGACGATGTAGGTGGTTGTGCTGGAGGGGGATACGGTGTTTGTTGGGCCGGAATGACTGTTGCTCCACGCGAACGAGCATCCAGATGCCGTGGCCCTCAAGGTGACGCTTTCACCTGCACAGATGGTGTCGACGCCGGAGATGCTCACCTCGGGTTTCGGCCGGACGATGATGTTTATGGACGTGTCGGCGGTACATCCATGGGCATCGGTTCCGGTCACGGAGCAGGTCATATTGTTGTTAGGATTTAAAATCACGTAGGACTCGGAGGATCCGGTGCTCCATACATACGTGTTGGCACCTAAGGCCTGGAATATGCACTCTTCACCCTTACAAATGATGTTGCAGCCCGAAATGGTCACCACAGGCTTTTGGTGGACGGTGACGGGGAATTCATCATACCCCATACAGCCATTTGGACCAGTGGCCGTTACAGAGTAGGTGGTACTCATGGAGGGGGAAACGATGATGTTGGTGGCGGAGGAACCGTTGCTCCAGTGGTAGGTGTATGGGCCGGATACCGAAAGTGTGTCTTTGTTGCCACGACAGATTTCGTTTTCGCCTGTTATTTCCACTATCGGTGCCGGGATGACGGAGACATCGACCGTTGCTGTTTCCGTTGCCGTGCAAGGACCGTCGGTAGCGGTGACTGTCAGCGTGTAGGTTCCGGAATCGATAGGAGAGGCGTTGACGATGGAAAAGTATGGATCTACGGCGTAGAAATTGTAGTAGGGGCCATACCACTCGTATGATAAGGTTCCGTTACCGGTTACCGATGCGGCAATATCGATATTTGCGCCCTGGCACACTGTCACCGGAAGCATGGGGTCGATAGAGACGGAAGGACTGTAAATGGTCAGGAATAGCGTGTCGATGCCTACCTCTCCCTGGGTGTTTTGGTAGTAATGGAAATACATACCGCTTTCGGTGTACGTTTCTCCAGAAACCCACCAGTAGTATTGGTAACAGGCCCGCTTGTAGTTGGCCCGGTACAGGAATAGCAGGTTCGTGATGCTGTCGCATCCGTTCGCAGCCACATCGTGGAAGACGAAGGTCGAGGAGTCCGCTGTCCCGATGTTAAAAGTGGTGTCCGCGTAATGGAAGGGCATCTCCAACGGGGAGACGACGACCGTGTCGTAGACGACAATGGTGCAAGTGTCTGGCGGATCCGTCACGGTTGATTTGGTGGCGGAAGGAAGTGCAGCCGTGGCTTGGCTGAATGTCGCTGACAACAATGCTGTCAGGATTCCAATCTGAAGGAGGATATGGTTAATCTTTTTCATAGATGATCCTTTCTTTTTTTATTCGCAAACATCGCCAATGCCGTTGCCATTGGTATCCTTTTGGTCGGGGTTGAATGTGTTGGGGCAGTTGTCTATGGCGTTGGGGATGCCGTCGCCGTCAATATCCTCGTCACAGGCATCACCAACACCGTTGCAGTCCGTATCCAACTGGTCGAAGTTGGGCGTGTCGGGGCAGTTGTCTTGCTCGTTGGGGATACCGTCGTTGTCGTTGTCATCGTCGCAGGCATCGCCCATGCCGTCGCCGTCGTTATCCTCTTGGTCGGGGTTGTAGTACAGCGGGCAGTTGTCGCAGGCATCGCCTATGCCATCGCCATCACTGTCGTCCTGCCCCGGGTTGAAGTTGTAGGGGCAGAGGTCGGTGTCGTTCGGTACACCGTCGCCGTCGATGTCGTCGTCCAAGTTGTTGGGAATGCTGTCGTTGTCGATGTCGTTGTCGCATTCATCGCCCACATGGTCCACGTCAAAGTCGTGTTGTCTGGGATTGGGAACGAAGATACAGTTGTCGCAGGAGTCGCCCACGTTGTCGCCGTCGGTGTCCTCCTGCCAGACGTTGGAACGGTAGGGGCAGTTGTCGCACACATCGCCGTAACCGTCCTCGTCGGAGTCCATCTGGTCGGCGTTGGAACGGTAGGGGCAATTGTCGCAGACATCGCCCAAACCATCGCCGTCACTGTCCAGCTGGTCGGGATTGGCGTTGCACGGGCAGTTGTCCACATCGTTGGGAACGCCGTCACCGTCCAGATCCTGGCCGTTGCCAATGCTGCTGAAGGGCTTGTTCTGCAGGTAGACGCTCAGATTGGGGATGATGGAGGCGCTGTCCGCCGTGATGGCGGCATACCACTGCCCGTTCAGCTGTTGCATGGCGTAGGCGAAGTAGTCGGTGTCCCCGTCGGTGTAGTGGCACTCCACCATGGCAAAGGTATAGCCGTCCGCCTCGTAGGTGAGCAGCAACTTCATGTCCTGGACTTGGTTGATGGCACTGAGATAGCGCTGCAAAATCGTGTCGTTGGTGAAGAATTCGTCGAAGGCGGAGGCATCCGACGGACGGTACTGCTGCTTGATGCTGTTGAGGTTGTTCTGGCTGTAAGCCTGCAGGATGCGGCACAGCGCGGCGGGCAGTGTATTGCTCTGCGAGGGGTTCGCGCTGCCGCCGGTGAGGGCAATCGTCCGGCTCGCATCGTTCGACGGTGCCAGCCCGTGGAGGGAATAGGAGAATACCTCTTCGCAGAGTTGGTTGACGCTGTCGGCACTAAAACTGTAGCCGGGACCGATGTCCATGTCAAGCGTCAAGGAGTAATCGGTTGTTTGGTAGGCCGGGAAACGGCAGGTCTGCGCCTGGACATACAGGCAACCAAAGAATGTGAATACCAGTGATAGGGTAACTATTGTCTTTTTCATAATTGTCTGTATGTTTGGTTATTTGAACAATGTAACGATTCCGAGAGGATAGGATGTCTTGGAGGAGATGAGGCCGAGCGCCTTTATCTCAAAGACGAGATCCAGTTTCAATACCAGACCTTCCCATTCTACCTTTTTGCCAAGAATCCACACTATACCCGTCTTTGCTCCAGCCGCAGCCTTGAAGGTGGCCGACAGGAAGTCTTTGCTCACCAGCTGTGGTTGTACACCTAAGTTAAGTTCGCCCGCAAGTTCCACGGGAATTTCCGCCTGGCTGCACGCGCCCCGGAAGTGGAAGTTGAGCGGTCCAACGCTGACGGAAGCGGCACATCCGAAAACACCGTAAACACCCCCAATGCAGGGGAAGCTCAAGTAGGGGAGAGGGAAGGAACAGTCGTAAGACACGGAACCGGAGAGCGTCGGATAAATCAGGTTAAATTCATCTACGATCTTGCCATTGCAACAATAACAGGTGGTCTGCGGCATGTTGAAGTCGAAGTTGATGTCGAAACCCGGCTCACACGAGAAACCGGGGGTTAGTTTATTCACCAGCGTTGTAACGCTTTGCAACTCGTGCAAGAGATCCCTGGCCGCCTCTAACTTCTTTTGCAAGTCTTTCAACGGTATGCTGACGGCGCCGGAATTGGCGAGGTTGTCGTTGACGACAGTCACCACGGCTGTCTTGGTGGAAGTGTGCCAGTTGTGTTTAAGGACGAACTCCACATTTTGCTCCCCGACAACGGTGAGCCATTTGTGGGATGCGATGGTGTCCTTCATCGTGACCAGATCCTCATACCCTTCCGGAATCGTGACGATGTCAAAGTCCGACTTTTTCATCACGTCTCCATCGTTGTAGCATGTTTTGGGATGTACGCTGAAGAGTTTGATAGTGTCGGTAAGTATCACTTTTATCACGGCCTCGGACACGCCACAGTGGTCAATTCTGCGGACATGGTACTCGTTCACATCATTGACGGGTTTCGCTGTTATGGTTGGTGTGTTCTCACCCTCGATGATGTTAGGTCCCGACCATTCGTAACAAGCGTTGGGGGTCTCCGGTTGGCTTAGGGTCACGGTCTGGGAGTCGTCGGGGGCACGTAGAATCACTTTCTGCCCTCCAACCAATGGAGAGTTAAAGGGAGTCTGGGCTTGGAGGCTCAGACCGACAAACAGTGTGAAAACTGTAGATATAACTGTTCTAATCGGTTTCATATCAAGGGTCGTTTTTTATTCGTCAATGGGTTTGATGGTGAAAAGCAGGGCACCGGAGGTGAATCCGTAGATATTGATGTTGCCGTAGCTGCCGGGTCGGAGAAGCCCTTCCGGCTCGCCGTCAATGGAGAGTGGCACCTGCAGCACAGTCTGGCCTTGGGTGGTGCCTTCAGGAGTCAGCGCGATGGGACAGCCTCCGATGCTGGTGATTTCCAGCACCTGATTGTGGAGGTCGACATTGCCAGTGTTTCCGAACTCCAGCATCATCACGATGTTGCGGTTGGGACGCGGCGAGCTGGGGAACACCAGGTTGTAGGACAGCCCCGACGGGGTGCCGTCCTCAATGGTGAAGCCGTCGGTCAGCACCGCCTCGCCCTCGCAGTTGTTGAGGGCGGACACGTCATACACGCCCGGCGTGCGGCCCGTCAGGTCGAAGGTGGCGAAACATTGGTAGTAGTTCACGTAAATCAGCGTGTCGGCGATAATTTCTTCACCGCCGTCGCGCAGGGTTACGGTCATGCCCGGACGGAAACGCGAGCCGGTGAGCTCCACTGTCACTTCGCCCGTGTTGCCGCCGTGGTCGGCATTGACCGCGTTCAGCTCGAACGGCAGAATGTCGGCGCGAATCACCACATTCTGCGTGTTGCCGGTCGGGTTGGAGCCGTAGAGGGCTACCCCGTAATAGCCGGGCATCGTGGCCGGGATGTACACTTCCGAACTGGCCGTGAACTGTCCGACGGTGGAGTAGGTGTAGTGCTGGTTGTCGCCCATGTCGTTGTAGGTGACGTAGATCATGTTCACTGCGCCGGGAATCGAATCCGCCGGGGTCAGCCGGATGCGGACCGTCTGGTTGACGTTGTCCTCCACCAACAGCATGAAGTCGGAAACCTCGTCGTTGACTAACGTGTCTGCCACGTCTGTGTTGAACGGCAGCTGACGGATGGTGACGGTGAACGGCACGGCGGAGTGACCCATGTTGTTGTCATCGTCTGCCTCGTTGAAGGCGTTGGTGACATCCGTCTTGACCAAGAGGTAGTATTCGCCGGGTCTTAGACCGCTGATTCGGCCTGTCGTGCTTTGCGGTGTCATCTGGTCGATGGACAGGTTGATGGCTTCGGTGACGTTGCCCAACAGCCGGTCGTTTGCGTCGAACAGGGTGTCGGCGGAGATGTAGACCAATGTGCGCAAACCGTTGCCGGCCATGTCGTGGTCGCCGATGTTCTGGATGTTCCAGGTGGCGTGGAGCATCTGTCCCGACAGGATGGTGCTCTCGCAGGTGATGTCACGCACGATTAGGTCGCCGGGCGGTGGGAGAACCACCGACACATTCACGGCGGAGGTGTTGTTGGCGCGGTTCACTTCGTATGGGGCATTGGCGGCGTTGGCCATCATCAGCAGGTAGAGGTTGCCGTTGTTCGGCAGCGGGACTGTGAATTCGAGCGTGTCGCGGTAGAACGCGCCCGGGGCCAGTGTCATGTTGCTGCGCTCGTTGGTCACTAACTGGAGGTCGCCGCTCTCGTAAGTGTCGTTCAGCGACAGGAACAGCTTGTCGTTCCAGGTTGCGCCACTGATGGGCAGGTCGCCCGCATTCGTAACTTTGTAGGCGATACGGGCTGGTTGGCCGCTGGTGACGGCATCCAACACGACTACCTCACTTACCGCAAGGTCGGGCGTGGGCACGCTGTTCACCGTCAGGGTCTTTGTCATCACATTGTTCGACAGATTAATGTCGGGATTGCTGTTGTCGTAGTCCGCGATACCGATCAGATAGACGGTGGGGACGGTACCGAAGGGGATAGTCACAGGGACATCCACCCAGTAGTCGCCGTTGCCCGCCAGCGGAGTGTTGTGCGCCTCTGACCGTATGAGGTTGTCAGTGCTCTGCAGAACATAGTCGTCAGACATGTAAAGCACGTCATGCCAGAGATTAGACAACGTGGGCATTTCGGTGCCGTTCACAATGTGCAGACGGTAGGTGGCGGTTTGTCCCCATTGTACCACATCGGGGCCTTCAATTGCCACCAACTGCATATCAAGTTGATAGATGGTCGCAATCATGCCGTCGCTCACCTTCGTGTTGTTGTTTTCCGCATTGTGCTCATACACAACGTCTCCCGCATCGGTGATGGCATGGATGTAGTAACGTGCCGGCGTGGCGTTAATGGGCAAGTGTACGAGGATGGTTTGGGTTGTGGACCCGTTAACACTCAAAGTGAGCAGGTCTTGACGAATGGAGAGCAGATTGTTTGTGTCGTAGTGGACGGGTGACGTGGAATAGTAGAACTTCTGCGTCACACCGGTATTGATTAATGCGGCGTTCCCTTGGTTCTGGATGGTGTAGGACAGTTCGAAGTCGGCACCGACATAGACCTGGGCTGGAACGGTCAGCTGTGCGATGACCAAATCGGGCGACGGGCTGAGGTTTACGTTTACGGCAGGACTGTGTACCACGTTGTTGGCCATGCTCCCGTTTTCGCAGATGGCCGTGTCCGCATTGCAGACTACGTGGTAGTGGTAGTTCCCGTTAATGCCGTTGGTTAGCGTGACGGTGCGGTAGAAGGTGGTGTATTCTTGCGGAACCAGGTTCAGCGCGTGCGTGTAGCTGCCAATCAGGTCGCTTTCCTGATAACTGTCGGGGGAATTGCTGAGGTAGAACTTGTCGGTTACTTGCGAATAGGCTGCGTTGGCGGTGCCGCTGTTGGTTACCTTATAGGAGAGCTCCACCGTGGTGCCGCTCCAGGCCTCCCCAGTCGGCAGGACAAGGTCGGATATCGCCAAATCCGGCGTGGTGAGGGAGAGGGAGACCGTCTTGGTGTTGTTGGTTTCATTGCTCTCCGCCACCTGCTGTTCGTAATCGGTTTGGATGGCGAATGCTGTCGCACTACCGTCGCCGCACGGCAATTGGATGTTGGCTGTGCGCATGATGGTGTCCCCGACGGCAAGGCTGAGACTGGTGACCTTGGCCGAGTAGAACGTATCGCCGTTGAAAGTGAACTTGTCGGTGAAAGAGCGGCTTACTAAATTACCCGGTCCGTTGTTGCGCACCGTCCAACGGACAATCACGTTCCCGTTAGGGTTGATAGTCCCCGGCACCACGATGTTGCTGACCTGTAGGTCGGGCAACTGTATCGTAACACTTTGGGGATACAGATAAACATTGTTGTCATCTGCATTGTATTCAAACACATTGTTCTGCTCGTCCACTACCACGAACCAGTGGAAGGTGCCGGTGAGAGAATCGGGGATGTGAACCTCGCATTGCACGGTGTAAGAGGAATCGGCATTGATTACGCCATTGTGGTTCACGTTACCCACTTTCAGGGCGTTGGCAGGGTTGAAAACCGATTCGCTGCTGAGATAGACTGCGTCCCGCCACTCGTTGGTGTAAGTGGGGCTGCTTCCGCTGTTGGTAACAGTGAACGTGCAGGTGTGGTCTCCGTTGGCGTCAACGGCAGTGGGCAGGTTCGCGGCCGTGACGTGGAGGTCGGTGAGCCAGGTGAGCGTGATGGTGATGGGTGCGGACATGCCTCTGTTGTTCTGTTCACCGAGACCTTCATATACGGAATTGTTGTTGTCCGTCACCACAATGAAGTAGTACTCGCCCATGTAATCCACGGGAACGGTGAACGACTCTGTGCGCAGGTAGTTGTCGCCGACGGCTAACGGTCCCTCGTGCAGGAAACGGCCTACTAAGAGATCATCCCCGGTGTCGAGGATGGTGTCGTGCGAGAGATAGACGGCATCCCTCCAGGAACCCATGGCGGCGGCTTCACCCTGGTTAGTCACCGTCCAGGTGACATTGGCCGTGTTGCCGGAAATGGCATTGCCGCCATGCACCACCGAACTCACCACCAGGTCGGGCGACGGAGGCGGCAGGATGTTCATCACAACATAGAAGAAGTTGTCATTCCCGTTAAGCTCATCCACATTGCCCGAGAAATGAGCACTGCCACTCAGGTATGGGTAGGGGGTGCCCGTAACACTCGGGGTGTACGGATTCGGGGCGAATCCGCCTGCGGGCGAGAAATTGATGTTGTAGGCATCGGTCTGGTCGGCGAACACAAACAGGTAGTAGCTGCCGATAAGCCCTTCGGGAATGGTGACGGTCGCCGTGTTGGTGTAGGAGGCACCTGCGTCTAAGGACTGCAGGTTCGGGATTGTGGCCAGTTTCATGTTGTTGTTGTCGTACCAGCGCACGTCCGCGTCATGCACGAGCCAGATGTAGTCTGTCCAGGTCGTTCCGGGCGGCGTGTTGCCCTCGCCGTCGTTGGTCACGGTCCAGGTTACGGTCATTGTTTGCGAAGCCATGGCAGCGGAGTGCGTGATTGCGCTCACGTGCAGATCGGGGTAGGGGTTCGCCTTGAAGGTCATCACCGGGCTGGTCTTGCTGATACACTCGTTCCACGCCACCACTTTCCAGTGATAGGTTTTCCCTCGGGTGTATCCCGGCAGGGTGTAGTTGAGGACACCCGCCACCGTGAGACCCGACTGGGTCGGTGTGGGTGGCGCGTCACTGCCGTCAACCCAGAGATAGAAATCGTAGGAGGTGGCTTCCGCCATGGATGCCCAGCTGAAGGAGACCTGTTGGTTATAGACCGTCTCGTTGTTCGCAGGAGACAGCTGGCTGAAGTTGGAAAGCGTGTCCAGCACCGTCGGGTCGCAGGTGGTCTGGAAGTTGACCGGGATGGAGAAGATGCTCGACATCCCGCCGCCGCAGACCGCCCGCACTTTGGCCGTGTAGTTGCGGTTGAATGTCAGTCCAGATAGGTTGTAGGAGGGGCTGTTCACGGTGACGGTGGTGGGTTCCGCGCCCTCCATGCCCCAAACTAACAGCCACTGGCTTTCGATGCCGACGGGATTCCAGGCCAGGTGCGCACTGTTGGTGGTTATGTTGTCGACGATGAGGTTGATTACTGACGGGCAGGCGCTCTCTTCCGACGATTCCGAGCAGCCGATGTCCACGAGATTCTGATGGATACGCGGATTGCCGTAGAAGTCAAGGCTGTCGGTTGCCGCCTCGTTGTTACCGACATTCACGCAGGCGGAGGTGGGGTGGAGCTGGAAGTCGCCGTTGGCCGGATCCATGAAACGGACATAGTACAGGGTCTGGTCGGCCCCGTCGTTGGCGGCGGCCAACGTCAGGTTGCCGGTGCCCGACTGTCCGCCCTCCACGGCGCAATAGGTGTAGTTGCCTGAACCAATGATATTGTTGACAAGGTAATTTTGCTTGTTGCCCCAGATGATACAATTGGTGAAGGTTGGGGTGCCGTAATATCTAAAAATGCCACCGCCGTTGTTGGAACAAATGTTATTCACAATGTCGCAGTTGGTGAAATTCGATGTGTAGCTGCCGGAATGGTACAGACCGCCGCCGTTTTGTGCAGAGTTGTTGTGAATCAGACAGTTGGAAAAATCAGCTGAGGAGTAGATATAAACACCGCCGCCATTACGGCTAAGCGTGTTATGGCTGATTTCAGTATGGGTGACCTTGACAAAGTTGGCGTACAATCCGCTGCCGTAACCATATAGGTAGGGGTTGTTCTCAAACATGTTGTTTCGGATGATGCAATGCGTGATGAATGTCGTGTGGGTGTATACGGAGGAAATCGACACTCTGTCACTGGACACATACACGCCCGCGCCATACAGGGTTTGGGAATAGTTGTTGGAATAGTCATAGATTCCCGTGTTGTTTTGTACAATACAATGGCTCAAGGTGGCGTATTTCTGCAGATAGACACCGGCTCCGTAGCCCATGCAGACACCGTTTTGGATGGTGAAGCCATCTACAATCGCTGCTGTGGAGTCGGTGAAGTTTTTGGGCTGGTACAGCACGCGTTGCAGACTCTGGCCATCGAGGATGGTGGCGTTTGCGTTGAAGTCGCGCAAAGAGAGGTCGTAGTTGGCCGGTTCATTGCCTGCAAATCCGCCATAGACGCTCACGCCTTCCTTCAAGGTGAAGGCATTTTGGGAGACCCCGTCGCCGTGATAGGTTCCTGCAGCGACCCAAACATCCGCGCCGTAAGTGTGGGCAAGGTTTAAGGCATTCTGGACGGACGGGATGGCGTTGGCCCAGTCTCTGCCGCTCTGGTCGCCGGAACCCTGTTCCGTTACATAGATGATGTCACCGTACTGCGGCAGCGTGATACTGTTGAAATTCGATTCATAGCAACCCATGTCCACCGTGCCCTGGCGCACGCGCGCGCCGCCGTCCAAGTCGTAGCCGGTAGCAAACGTGTTGCTGCCATGGTTGACACAAGGGGAACCGTTTTGCAGGCGCCAATCCGCGTCTTCTGTGGCATCATCGGCACCCACGGTGGCCGACGGGTTGACAAAGTAGGGATAAAACACGCTGTTGCCGGAATTTTCAGCAAACAGCGGGATATTCCCTTCGCCGGAAGCACCGCCTTCCACAGCCGAATAGGATAGGGACGACGCATTGTCGTCGCCAAGGTTATCTTCGGATCCGAGACTTCTGTTGCCCCAGACAATGCAGTTGTGCGCGTGTGACGAAGAGGAAGTGAATGTTATGCCTGCTCCATTGGCCGAATAGGTGTTTTCGTTGTTCACCACTGTGCAGTTGTTGATGGTGCTGCTGTAGGAAGCGTAGATACCGGCGGAGACACCTGACGTGTTGTTGGCTATAAGAGAGTTTGACACATGGCCGTAATACACGTATAGTCCGCCTCCCTCCGAGTAGGATGAGTATGGCCGGGCTTTGTTATGCGAAACCACACAGTTTGACATTCGACTGTAGTACAAGTACACGCCGCCGGCATCGCTGTATGCGGAATCATAGCTGATAGCGCTGTTGAGTATGGAAACTTTCGAATAGGCATAGATACCGCCGCCGCTTGAGGATGAGGTGTTGTGCGTGACGGTGCAGTTGATGATTCGAATAGAGTCTTGGGCATTGGAACCGTATGCATAGATGCCGCCACCGTATTGTGAAGAATGGTTGTGGGTGACTGTGCAGTTCTGCAAGGTGCTGTTCCCATACAGACAGACACCGCCGCCGCCTTTTTCACTGCCCGAATGGTTGCCGTTCTGAATTGTGAAGCCGTCCCATACGGTTCGGGTTTGGAAATTGGAAGGTTGATAGAGCACCCTGCGTGCGCCCATGCCGTCCAAAACGGTCGGGTGTGCGCTGAAGTTGCGATTGTCAAGGTTATAGTTTGCGGGCTCGTTGCCGGCGAATCCGCCATACACGTCCACCCCGCCCAGCATGGTGAAGGCGTTGGTGGCAGCGGTGTCGCCGTAATAGACCCCTTCGGCCACCCAGACATCCGCATTGCTCAAGGAAGCGAGTGCCTGCGCCGTCTGGATGTTATCCGTGGCATTGCTCCAGCTGCTGCCGTCGCGGCTGCCGGCACCCGTCGGAGTCACATAAACGATGTTGCCGGGTTGGGGGATAGCGGTCGCGTCATAGTCCGATTCGTAGCATCCGAGGTCAACCGTATTGTGGCGCACGCGATTCTCGCCGTCCAAGTCGGTGCTTGGCGTGATGGTTACGTACGAGTTGCTGCCTCGGTTCACGCAGACGGAGCCTTGCAGCAGGTGCCAGTCGATGTTCGCCGTGGAGTCCGTGTGACCAACCGTGGCGGAGGAATGCACGAATTTGGGCTGCAAACTGCCGCCTAACTCCGATTCTGACAATAGCGGGATGTTACCTGTGCCGGGGTAGCCAGCCTCCACAGCGCTGTATACGCAATTGACGGGGCTGGAAGACACCTCTATGTTGTTGATACCCCCATTGCAGCGGTTGCCCCAGAGTATGCTGTTGGCAATAATCCGAAGACCGGAAGAATAGATACCGCCTCCCATATTCGTGGCAGCGTTGTTTACGATGGTGGAGTTTTCCACTCCTGCGGAGCCGGTGTTGGAATAGATGCCACCGCCTTTATAGGCCGTGTTGTTTGCCACCAAACAGTTGGAAATGGTTGACACAGCGGAAGATGCGCCATACACATAAATGCCGCCACCATTGTCCGACGCGACATTATGGGTGAAGACGCAATGGCTCAATATCGCATAGTAGCCGTACAATCCTCCGCCATTGTCGGAGGTGGCGTTGCCGATGAACTGGCAGTTTTCAAAATGGACGGGTCTGGTGGAACTGGCGTAGGCATACACGCCGCCGCCGTCGTAAGAGGCTGTGTTTCCAGTGAATTGGCTGTTGCGGAATGTGGCGTAATGGCGCAAGTAGGCACCGCCGCCGTAGTTGGTCGCGTGACCGTTGCGCACGGTGAATCCGTCCCAGACGGAGACTGTCTCAAATTCGCTTTCCTGATACACCACGCGCCGCACACTCTGACCGTCAAGGATGGTGGGATGGGCGGCAATGTTGCGTTGCGAAAGAGAGGTCTCATTGCCCGCGAATCCTCCATAGACATTGATGCCCTCTTTCATGAGGAATGCGCCGTTGACAGCCAGTGTGTCGCCATAATAGACTCCGTCTGCCACCCAGATGTCGGGTGCAGTGCCCGTGGCGGACTTGATGATGTCCGCCGTACGAAGTGCCCAGTTCAGGTCGCAGGCCGCCTCGCTCCAACTCACGCCGTCGCCTGTGCCGTTAGTCTTTACGAAGAGACGGGTACAGTCTTTTGTTTTTGTGGTGAACTGGCAGCTCACCCAGTCACTCCATTCCGAGGTGCAGTGCGACCGGATGCGTACATAGTATTTGGTGTTTTGCTTCAGTCCAGTGAGTAGGTAGGGGCTTGCGTTGGCATTCAGGGTGATGCAGGTGCCGCCCTCCTCGCAGTATTGGATTTCATAGCCTGATGTTGACATTCCCTGGGCGAAAAGCAAACGGGCAGACGAAGCAGTGACATCCATGGCCACCACATTGCCGGCTTCGCATCCGTTGGGATTGCAGAAGGTTGGAATCCGCATGTTCATCCGCCTGCTGTAAACGGTTCCTGATCCTGGGCTGATTGGATTGTAGTTCGTGCCATCCGAACGAATCCCAATACTGCTGTTGGCTGTGCTCGCATGTGTGTAGAACTTGGCACTGCTGTTTGCATAGGTGCCCGTGTTGTCGTCAAATACGACCACTAAATTGTCCGTTCCGTTGTATTGGAACGGGTTTGTAAGCGGAATGCTGTACCAGTGATTTTCACCTGCGTTGTTGAAGGTGACCTCTCCGGAATAAACCAAGGTCAGGTCACTGGCCGGAATCCAGTCGCTGCCGGATGCGAATGCACTCTTTGAGGTGTGCCCCATGTAGATGTCGATGTTCCGGGTGTAGGATGTACTGTAGAAATATTGTACATCAATTTGACGGATGATGAGGTTCGAACCCAACTCCGCCGCGGTGAATAGTTGCTGCGTGTAGGAGTAGTTGTAATAGGTTGAAGTGGGGAACATATCCCCGTAGTTTGTCTCTGTGCCGGATCCCATCGTGATATTGCCGGTCGCGGTTTCGCCAATCATGCACTCCGTGGTGAACGAGGTCATCAGGTCGGTGTAGGAGCCTCCGCAGAAGGTACGCAACCGCACTTGGTAGGGGGTTTGCGGGGTTAAATTGTTGAGTAGCATGTAGTTGTCGGTGATGTTGCCCGGACAGGTAGTCCAAGAGGCCGATCCTTCCGGCTTGTATGACAGTTGGTAGTAATGTTCTGCTCCAGACGAGTTTGGCACCCATGAGACCAGTGCCGAACTGCTCATGATATTCGACACCGACACGCTGGTTGTTGTGCAGCTATCGCTTATGACGAAGGTGGTCTTTGGAATGAAACTCTGTAGGGATATGTTGTTTATGTTCGACAGCCCGTTGTAATTGTAGCCGTAACAGCTCGCATTCGAGGAATTGATGCCATAAAAGCTTGCGGAACTGTAATTTCCCTTTGTGATAGTGCTGACATCCAGCAACAGATTGCCGCCGGTGTATAAATAAGGCGTTGCGAAGTCGACCGTCAGCGTGTGGTCGTTAGAGGCAATCAACGTGCCGGTATAGACCGTCGTACTGGGATTGTTCAGGTACGCTGTACTTGTAAAATTGTTCGCATCCGTGACACCGATTTTCACCTCAAACGTGGCCGTCCAGTTGTTGGATGGTATGTTGTCGAGATAAAAGGTAAGCGATTGGATAACAAGTCCTTCTATCTGCGTTAGCATGGAGGCGGGGTAGACCACCTGCGTTCGCTGGTAATAATCGGTGTAAAATCCGTATATTGGGATATAAGAATTTGTACTTGTGCCATCCGCCACAGTGAAGGTGACCTGTGCGCGCGAGGACACGGAAAATATTGCGGTGAAGACTGCGAATAGAAGTAAAATTTTTCTCATAAAAACAACTCTGAAAATGAAGTGCAAATGTACGAAATATATGCCCTTACTGCCGAATTATTTATGAACAAGTTATTGACAATCGGCGTATAGAGTTGTAGGGTGTTGATAACCAGTGGTTTGTGGGGTTTTGCGATGCGGGTGTTGCTGAAGCACCATCGGCTTACCCCTGTTTGACACGTCTCCTGCGGAGGAACGGCTGCAGCACCGTCCACACTAAACCCAACGCCGCAAATACCACAGCAATCCGCGCGATGTAGTCGCCGTGCTTCACGTAGAAGGTCTCCCGCGTCTGTGCGCTCACAATCGTTTGGATGGCTGTGCGTTCATTGTATTTCGTCCGCATCAGCACACTGCCTGTCGGAGAGATGACGCCGGAGAAGCCCCCGTTGGCGGCGCGAAGGATGTAACGCCGTGTTTCTACGGCTCTTAATCGGGCCATCTCAAAATGTTGTTCGTGGCCCGGACTGTCCTTCCACCACGAATCGTTGGTGATGATACACAGCACGTTGGCGCCGTCCCGCACGAAGCGGCCCATCAGTTCGCCATAGATGGATTCGTAGCAGATGCCTGTCCCGACACGCACTTTCTTGCCGTCACTTTCGAATTCGAAGACCCGCTGCGCCGTGTCGGTGCCCAACGAGGAATTGGAACCGCCTAACTTGATGATGGCATCTTCAAGGAAACCGAAAATCTTCGGGAACGGCATCTTCTCCACGCCGGGGACGAGTCGGCTTTTGTGGTAATGACTCACTAAACCGTTCTTGTTGTAAAAACCGGCGGTGTTGTAGAACTCCATAAATTGTCCCGGGCTGTATTCCTGCGACACAGGGGAAATCTTGTGGTCGGAGATGCTCACCGTGGAGAGTCCCAACACGAAGTTGACGTTCGGGTAAATCGTTGTGACACTGTCCAACAAAGCGAAACCTTCAAAGCGGGTGTCGCCCTCCATGAAGGTGTGGCTGCGCAGCGTTCCCATCTCAATCGTGTGCGATACTGAGGATTCCGGGGTAATCACCAAATTGGTCTTCCCGTTCAGATACGGCTGCGCCACATCGAGAATTCGTTGGATATGTTGCTCGTTGGAAAGACTGTATTCCTCGACCCAAGGGTCGGTGTTCTGTTGCACAATCACCGCCTCAATCGGATGAGGTTTGGTAGTCATCTGGCGCCCGCCATCCCAGTGAAAATAGAAAGAGACCAACAAAGGCAGGATGAAACTGACTGCGAAAACGCCAACAATGACATTTTTCGGTCGTTCTTTTTTCTCTTTTCGAAATAGGAACTCCCTATAAATAAAATAGTTGATAATGAGAATCCACATCGCGCCGCCGAACGCGCCAGTGACGCTGTACCACTGCACTAACCAAGGCATGGTGGCGAATACGTTGCCGAGATTGAGCCACGGCCACGTCAGATCCCAGTTGAGGTGCAAATACTCAAAGGATATCCAGAAGGCGATAAACATAACGACCTGAAGGACACGGTTCTCCACCTGCTTCCGACAGGCATGCCATGCGGAGAACGTCAGGGTCTGCAACAGTGCGTTGGCGATGATGGCTGCCGCAGCTCCCTCCTTGGTGCAGTAGACAATCCAGTAGGTGGTGATGAGGTTGAAGACGAAAAACGCAGGGTAGAACAGCAGGATACCGCGCCCGAAGGCGTTGCGCTTGCCCTCCTTCAACGAGAGGTCACTCAACCAAAACAGCGGCACGAACGCGAAAAAGATAAGAAATGCGACCCCGTGCGGATACCACGCGAAGGCGAATAGCAGCCCGCTCAACACGCTGAGGGCTAATTTGATGTACCACTTGTTCCTGTCCATGAGTGTATGTCGTTTTATTCCCCCCGGCCTGACGGCCACCCCCCCCTAAAGGGGGGCTTGGGTTCTTCCGTTTTTGAATGCCTATTGCCTATTGCCTATTGCCTACTGCCTTTAAACGCGTCAATGCCCTTCCGCAAAAATGCGATATACGTGTCCACATTCCGCTCGTAATAAGTCGGGCCAGAGAGGATATTGCCGTCGGGATCCACCACGAAATAGCAGGGCTGCGAGTTCTCGTGGTACTTGGTCTGCTCGATATAGCGGTTTTTGGCGCCTAACATGGTGATGGGGTCGCCGTTGGCGTCGGTGAGCTTGCCCTTCTCCTCGTCGGGCAGCGGAATGACCTTGTCGTCGGCGTACAAGGTGCAGACAATCAGTTCTTCGGCGAAGATACGGCGCACCTCGGGGTCAATCCAGACGGCGTTCTCCACGTTACGGCAGTTGGTGCAGCCGTGGCCGGTGAAATCGAGGAAGACGGGCTTGCCTTCCTTCTTGGCCACGCGCAGAGCCTGGTCGTAGTCGAAGTAGCCCTTGATGCCAAACGGGATCTCCAACTTGTCAACGTACATCGGATCCTCCGTCATCTGGTAGGAGGCGGTTGCGCCACCATTCCCGCTCTCGTTGCGTACGATGGTAGAGATATCGAAGTCCTGGGTGGTCATCGGCGGCATCCATCCGGAGAGGGCCTTCAGCGGGGCGCCGAACATGCCAGGGATCATGTAGACCACGAAGGCGAAAACCGTCACGGAGAGCAGGAAACGGAACCAGCTTTTCTGCACGGGATACTCGTCATCGTGCGGGAAACGGATTTTGCCGAGTAGGTAAAGGCCTAACAGTGAGAACAATACAATCCAGAAGGCGAGATAGACTTCGCGGTCGAGGATGCCCCAGTGGTAGGTCTGGTCGGGCACGTTGATGAACTTCAGGGCAAAGGCCAATTCGATGAAGGCGAGGATGACCTTGAGGGTGTTCATCCAACCGCCGGACTTCGGCAGCTTCTGCAACATGTTGGGGAAGAGCGCGAAGATGGTGAAGGGCACAGCGATACCGAGCGAGAAGCCCAACATGCCGATGATGGGTTTCACGAAGGAACCGCCAGCAGCGTTCAAGGCCACTGCGCCCGCGATGGGCAGCGTGCAGGAGAACGAGACAAGCACGAGGGTCAGCGCCATGAAGAAGATGCCGGCCACACTGCCCGCATTCTGCCGCTTGGCGGAACCGTTGACCCATGAACTCGGTAGGGTAATCTCGAAATAGCCCAACAACGAGAGGGCGAAGATGAAGAAGATGATGGCAAAGAGGATGTTCGGAATCCAGTGCGTGCTCAGCACGTTGCCGAGGTCGGCACCGAAGATCAGCGACAGCACAAAGCCAAAAATCACGAAAATCAGAATGATGAAGAAACCGTAGAGCATGGCGTTGCGCTTGCCCGCGTGCCCCTCTTTCGAGAAGTAGGAAACCGTCATCGGAATCATCGGGAAGACGCACGGCATCAGCAGTCCGGCCAGACCGCCCAAGACGGCCATGAGGAAGTATTTCAGCAGCGACTCCTCGCCCTTGTCGGCGGAATCGGCTTCCGTGGCGGGGACTACTTGTGTAGCGGGCGTCTCCGTAACTTCCTCGTTCTCAGGTTCGTCGGATTCCGTCGGTTCCTCCGCCACGACAGCGGTCATCACTGGGTGGAAGTCTTTGACATCGAAGGAGAACTTCTCCTCCACGGGGGTGCAGCGCCCCTCGATGCAGGCCTGTCCCTCTAACTTGCCTTGTACGGTGAATGGCTGGTCATCCTTCACCTTCACGCGCTGCTTGAACGTCACTTGTTTCGAATAGAAGTTGGAGTGCGCGTCCAAGAGGTCGTCGTAGTCGCTCTGCGGGGTCGGCTCCGTCACCTTGCCCATGCGCTCATACTTGGGCGACTTGGTGAAGTTGAACACCAAGGGTTGCTCGATCTGGTTCTGACCGGGCTTCTGGGCGTAGAGATGCCAGTTGGGCTCGATGGTAGCGGTGAACTGCAGCTCCGCCACGGAATCGTTGACTTTTACCGTCTTATATGCCCACTTCACGGGTGTGGAGGGCTGTGCGAAAGCGAAAAATGTCAGACAAGCCAGCAGGCAAGTCACAAGTGTTGCACGAAAATTCTTCATATTTTGATGTATTTTTATTCCGAACATAATAAGCGGGCAAAGATACACTTTTTTAGTGAATGTTGGTGAGCTTCGCTGTTGGTTACTTCGTGTTGGTTAGCTTCGCTGTTAGTTAGCTTCGCTGTTGGTTATTTCATGTTATAAAAAAAGGTGCGGACACCTAAAAGTTTCCGCACCTTTCCGCATTTTCTGCGAATATTTCCGCAATTATTTCTCCAACCGGATACGGGCATCCACGGCGGTGACGTAGCGCGGGTTGCCCAACAGCGGGTTGAGGTCCATTTCCGCAATCTCGGGGGCGGCCTGCACCAGTGCGCTTACACGCGCCACCTGGTCGGCGTAGAGGTCGAGGTTGACGGGCTCCTGGCCGCGAACACCTTGCAGAATCTTGTAGCCGCGCAGCTTCGTGAGCATCTCCTTGGCCTCGGCAGCGGTGATGGGTGCCAGCGCGCTCTGCACGTCCTTCAGCACCTCAATGAAAATGCCGCCCAAACCGAAAAAGATCTGATGCCCGAACTTCGGATCGCGGATGGCGCCGATATAGACGTCCGTGCCGTCCAACATCGGGTACATCTCCACGGCGTAGGTCTCGGGGATGATAATCAAGCGGTCGAACTCCTTGGCCACGGTGTCCAAGTCCTTGACACCCAAGGTGACACCGCCCACGTCGCTCTTGTGCAGCGGACCCACGACCTTCATCACCAACGGGACATCCTTCGAGCAGCCGACCTCCTTGGCGAACGCCAAAGCGTCTTCCTTCTTGGAGACTTCCACGCTCTTCTTGCGGGAGATGCCGGCGGCGTCCAAAAGCTCGTTGTAGTCGGCGATTTCCATGTAGCCGTCCTTGCAGCGGTCGACGGTGGCGCGGATGCGGGCCACGTCAATCTTCGGCAGTTCCACATTCTCGGGCTGCGGTTTCGGGGTGTTCCACACCTTCACGAGGGCGTTGCCTAACACGCACTCCTCCGGGAAGTTGATGCGGCCTTTCGCGATGAAGTCCTCAATCTCCTGCTTCACGTTGATGATGCTCGGCAGCACGGGGAAGATGGGCTTCTTGCAGGTCTTCATCTTCTCATCCAAGAGGTCGTAAACCTCCTTGTTGCTGAACAATCCGGGCGAACCGAAGATGACCACGGAGAAGTCGATTTCGTCGTATTCGTTCTCTACCGTGTCGATGATGTAGCCGAGTTGCTCGGCGGTGCCGGTGGCGAGGAAGTCGATGGGGTTGCCCACGGAGCTGCCGCCGAAAAGTTTCGCCAAAAGGGCGGGGCTGGCGGGGTGGTCCTTCAACGGGGGAACCTCCATGCCGCCGTTCGACAGCACGTCGGTGAGCATCACGGCCGGACCGCCGGCATGGGTGATGACGGCGCAGCGTTTGCCTTTGAGTTCAGGATGCATGAAGACACCACAGACGGTGGTGAGCTCCTGACGGTTGTGGCAACGCACGATGCCCGCTTTTTGGAACAGGGCATCCACAGCGGCGTCGTTGGTGGCCAACGCGCCCGTGTGAGACGAGGCCGCGCGCGAGCCGGCGGCACTGCCGCCGCTCTTGATGGCCGCAATCTTGCAGCCCTTGTTGATGAGGCTGCGGCTGTGTTTCAGCAGGCGCTGCGGGTCGCCGATTTTCTCCATGTAGAGCATGATGACGTGGCTCGACTTTTCCGGATCGAAGCTTTCGTCCAAGTGCTCCAGCACGTCCTCGATACCCAGCTGGGCGCTGTTACCGACAGCCCAAACGCTGTTAAATTTCAGACCGTTGCTCATGCCGTACTCCTTGATGAAGACGGCGGTGGCACCCGATCCGGTGATGAAATCGACACCCTTGGGGTCGAGTTTCGGGATGGGCGTGTCGAAGCAACCGCTGTAGTTGGTATTGAGGAAGCCCGTGCAGTTGGGGCCTATGAGCGAGCCTCCGACACTGTTGATGGTGTCCACGATGTGCTTTTCGATGGCGGCACCCTCCTCGTTCTCTTCCGAGAAACCGGCGCTGACAATGATGAAGCCTCGGCAGCCTTTTTCTTTGGCCAGCACGTCGACGGTCTGGGCACAGAATTTGGCCGCGATGCAGAGGATGGCGCAGTCGACCTGCGGGAGGTCGTCGACCTTGGCGTAGCATTTCACGCCCTGCACTTCGGTCTCTTTGGGGTTCACGGCGTAAACATCACCCTTGAACGCGCTCTCTAACAGGTTCTTCAGGGCCTTTCCGCCGGGTTTGTGGATGTCGCTGGAAGCACCGCACACGACGATGCTCTGGGGATTTAATAATTTGGGGTTAATCATATTAGGTCGTTTGTTAATTTGTGAACAGTGATTAGTGAGAGGTGAATTGTAGAGACGTGGCGCGCCGCGTCTCTACTCGCCGTAGCCCATGCCGATTTCCCAGTGGATGCCGCGCTCGAAGGTGACGCGGAGGTTGGGGTCGGTGAGGTTGAAGGCGGCGCGGATCTTGTCGCGGGCCTCGGGGTGGTCGTTGAGCCAGGCGCCGACCATCACATGGTATTCGTCGAGTTCGTCGTCGTAGAAGATACGGCCGCGGGGCGTGAACTTGTAGTCGCCGCGGAACGGGCTGTCGAGGTTGTGGGCCTTGTCGTAGTTGTACTGCTTCTTCCAAAGGTACTTGTGGAGTTCCTTGCAGGTTCGCAAACCGGCGTTGCCGCTCTTGGGCGCCGTGGCCGCGTCGATGGCCACCACCCCGAACACATCCTGCAACTGCGGCGAGTACCAGAAAATGCCCACCTTCGGATTCTCCTGCTCGCCAAGCGTGGCATCCATAGCGTCCATTGCCCGCTTGTAGAGCTCCTCCTTGGCGTCTCGCAAGGTGTTGTACTCCCCCCTCAGCTCTTCCAAGACTTTCCCGCCCTGTGTCAGCCGCTGGAAGTACGCCTCGATCTCCTCGCGTACGATTCTTCGAATATATTCTTCGTTGATTTCCATTTATTAGGGAAGGTAGAGACGCGGCGCGCCGCGTCTCTACAAAACGTCTTACGTCTAAAGTCCTAAGTCTTTTTTCAGCGCGTCAATTCGTTTTGCCAATATCTCTTCGGCCTCTTCCATGCTCTGCTCGGGATTGAGGGCTTCGCAGACGCTGAAGTAGAACTTGATCTTGGGCTCGGTGCCGGAAGGACGCACGGTGATCTTGCTGCCGTCGGCGGTGACGAACTGAAGCACGTTGGAGGTGGGCAGCTCGATGCGGTCGTTTGTGGTGGAAACCATGTTGCAGGTGCAGCGTGACTTGTAGTCGTGGACTTTCAGCACACGCTGGCCGCCGAGTGTCATGGGCATGTTCTCGCGCAGGTCGCTCATGCGCTTCTGGATGGCCTGCATGCCGGCCTCGCCGGGCTCCGTCAGGGAAACCATCGCTTCTTTGTAGTAGCGGTACTGGCGGTAGAGCATCTCCAACTGTTGGATGAGCGTGCGTTTGTGGACAGTCTTGTAATAGGCAGCCATCTCGGCGATGAGGCAGCAGGCCGACACGGCATCCTTGTCGCGCACGAAGTCGCCTACGAGGTAGCCGTAACTCTCTTCGCCGCCCACGAGGAAGTTCTTTTGCCCTTCGAACTCGCGGATCTTCTCGGCGATGTATTTGAAACCCGTCAGCACGTTGTAGCACTCGACGTTGAAGTCGGTGGCGATCTCGTCAATCAAGTCAGTGGTGACGATGGTCTTGACCACGAAATTGTTGTTCTCTGTCGGGTTGATGTTGGTCTGCGAGAGCACGTAGTGGAACAGCAGCGTGGCGGTCTGGTTGCCGTTGAAGAGCTGGTATTTGCCGCCCTTGCCGCGCACGGCGATGCCCACACGGTCGGCGTCGGGGTCGGTGGCCAACACGATGTCGGCCTTCTCCTTCTTGGCCAGCTTGACGGCCAGCTCCAAGGCGGCGGACTCTTCCGGATTCGGCGATTTAACCGTCGGGAAGTTGCCGTCGGTCACGGCCTGCTCCTCCACGATGTGGACGTTCTTGAAGCCAAAGTCCGACAGCGCCTGCGGCACCACGGAGATGCCCGTGCCGTGCAGCGGGGTGTAGACGATGCTGAGGTCTTGGGTCTCGGCCACAACTTCAGGATGCAACGACAGCCGTTTGACGAGCGTAAGGTACACGTTGTCAACGTCTTTGCCGATGCTGCGGATAAGGTCGGGACGGCCGTCCCATTTCACCTGGTCAACCTCCTTGATTTTGTTGACCTCGTTGATGACATTCTTGTCGTGCGGGGGCACGAGCTGTCCGCCGTCGTTCCAATAGACTTTGTAGCCGTTGTACTCTTTGGGGTTGTGCGACGCGGTGATCATGATGCCGGCGTTGCACTGCAAGTGGCGCACTGCGAAGGAGAGTTCCGGAGTGGGGCGCAGCGAGTCGAATAGATAGACCTGTATTTCGTTGGCAGCCAAAATGTTGGCGGCAATGCTTGCGAACTCCGTGCTGCAGTTGCGGGAGTCGAAGGAGATGGCCACCTTGATGTTCTCCTTGAAACAGCGGATGAGGTAGTTGGCCAGTCCTTGTGTCGCGAAGCCGACCGTGTACTTGTTCATGCGGTTGGTGCCGACGCCGAGGATGCCGCGCATGCCGCCGGTGCCGAACTCCAGGGTTCTATAAAAGGCGTCCGACAGCGCGGCCGGATCCTCTTCCTGCATGCGCAGAATCTCTTTTTTCGTGTTTTGATCAAATTTCCCGGTTAACCAGGAATCAATGTTTTGCTGGGTAAGGTCTTTTGCCATATTGGGTGATATTTTTTTGTTTATCGTTTATTGTATCGACGAAACGTTGTCGTAGAGACGTATGGCCGTGTAGAGACGCACGGCCGTGCGTCTCTACATTTTCGCGTCAAGGGCGTGCAATGCGAAGCAGTAGGCGCCGATGTTGGTGGCGCGGGAGGTGCCGAGTTGGGAGAGGGTGATGCCGAGGCGGCGCTGGGTGTCGATGCGCATGCGGCGGCCGGTGCCGTAGACCTCGATCTCCTTGGTCTGGCCGTGGACGAACTGCTCAAACTCCTGCGGGTCTTCTAAATTGTAAACGTAGGAGGGCACGCGGGGCATGGTGCGGCCGTCGAGGGTGTGCATGTCGGTGCGGATCTCGCGCAGCAGGGCGGGCATGTAGAACTTGACCGCTTTGCTGACGCCGCCGCCGAGTACGATGATGCCGTCGAGCATGCAGGCGGCCTGCGCGATGGCATAGCCCGCCGCCTCCCCGAAACGGTCGAAGGCCTTCCGTGCGGCCTCTTGGTCGCCGTCTAGGGTGCCGTCGGCAATGCGGTAGATATCGTAGGAATCTGTGTATTGGGCGGCCTTCGGGTCGTTGGCCAGTTCGCGGTAGTGGCGCAGCACGGCGCGGAGCGCAACGCCGTCTTCAGCGATGAGATCCTGTCCCCACTTGCTGGGCGAGCAGTAGATTTCGGAGCAGCAGTTGTCGCCCACATACATCTGGTTGTGGGTGGTGATGCCGATACCGAAGCCGGTGCCGAGGATGAAGCCGATGAGGTTTCGGTACTCCTTCACGCCGCCGGCATTGCGGATGCGCTCGTTGAGTGCGGGCAGTGCACCTGCCAGCGCCTCGCCGTAGGTGAACAGGTCGGCGTCGTTGTTGATGAAGACCGGAAGCCCGAACTGCTCCTCCAAATATGCGCCGAGAGCAACGCCGCCCTCGAAACAGGGGAAGTTGCTCAGTCGGTCGGGGAACACGCCGTTGGGGTAGTCTGCCGGGCCCGGGAAGGCGAAGCTGATGGCCACGGGACGCTCGGGCAGCTGGTCGATAATGTGTTGGAAGCCCGTTCGCAAGTCCTCCAAAAGCTGGGGAAGGTCGTTGGGGTGGGTGGGGATTTCAAAGGTATCGGTGACAGCCTCGCAGCCGCGCATTGCCGAGAAACGGAAATGCGTGCCGCCGGCGTCTAGGGTGATGACGGTGCGCGGGTCGTTGTTGTACATTTTCGTGTAAAATTTTACCGCGCAAAGATACAATTTTTTTGCTTGTAAGGTTTGCCTTGATTCAAAATTCCAGCGCCTTGTGCCACTCACGCGACCATCGGTGGTAGAGCCGCCATAATATGACGGCTCTACTATATATTTTCTGCACATAACCGCACAAAACCTGCACAAGCCGCGTTTTTACGACAACCCTGACAACGCTGGACAACTATTCATCATTCAGCATTCGGCATTCATCATTCATCATTTAGCATTAAAAAAAACGGCTCCCCCGTTCCCGAGGAAGCCGTTCCGTATATACGTATTATTGTAGAATCACAATGAAAGGCTTAGTCTTGGATGCAGCGCACTGACAAAGCACCAGCTTTATTTAACGACGAGTATGTAGTCACTCCATGGCCTGCATCATTTCTCAAATAGATATAATGAGGCAGGGTGGCATTTTCAGAACTCCAAAGGAACATACACGATGTGAAATTTGCGTATGTTCCAGTACTATACATGTCACCTGCATACTTTGGACCAAACGCAGTGAAATTGGTGGTAGTACCACTATAATAATCATTTAATTTGCCATTAAGCGTATTCAGTTCGGTTTGTGAGGGCAAGTGCCAGCCGCGCGGACAAACACCCTGATTCTTACCTTGTGAGTTCGAAGTGAGGTAGTAAGAAGAATATCCGGAATAGGTCGTACCACTACCTGACGCCGCTGTCCAGTTGTACAAGTAACCATAATAATCCGAAGCGTGAACATTGGAATAACTGTTGTTCGGATTGTACTTGTATGGGGAAGTGGTGGAGTGGGTGGTGCCGCCGTCCGGGATAGCCGTACCTGAACCGACTGAATTCTGGTATAACGAGTTGTCATAGTGGGCTGCCCTGAGGTTACCCTTCATCCAGCATTGAGAGCCAATGGTAACCGTATTGTAGGTGTAACCATCCTGATCGGTGAGTACTGCACCGCAGTTCAGTTTGGTCTTGATCGCAAATTCGGAAGAATAGGTGTAACCGGCAGCGCTGCGGGCCCAAGCACGCACATAGTACTTCGTGTTCGGAGCAAGACTGGTAATGGTGTAGGTTCCACCTGAAGTGTTGGTAACTTTTGTGCCATAATACGAGGGCGTATGGGTACTGGGACCTGTATAAGCCTCGTGGGTGGGCGGCGACATTGGACTGGTGGAGTAAATCAGACCTTGCTCCTTGACGGCACTGCAACCGCCGGAAGTGGAGGAGGAACTTACCGTATTGAATGAGTGATTCGTCTTAATGGAAGAGGTAGTCACTTCTGCCGAATAATAGTATGCGTTTGAGTAGCTATTGCTCAATGTAACTGACGGGTAGGTGTGAGTCACTAAAGTCATGTAGCCATCTGAAGGATAGTAAACCGTGTCCAAAGCGTTAATAATGTAAGCGCGGATATAGTAGCGTTGGTCAATCTGATTTTTCACATTAAATTTATGGCTTACGGTTCCAGCAGTTGGAGTAGATAAATTATACGTGTACCAGTCATACGACTTCAGGGTAGGCATGGTGTTTGTTTTAGAACAGACAAAACCGACTTTGGTAGCAGCCGGAGAGCCAAGATTACTGATAGAGGTCTTGAGATAATAATACATCGAATCGTTGTTGTCGCCACCGTATTCGTTAGTGATGGTGTTGCTGAACGACGGCTTGACACCCGGTTTGAACGACACGCTGTTGTTGGCATACTGCCAGAAAGATTTCGTGACACTGCCAATCGTGATTGTCACATAAACATTGGCAACTGCATAGTATTGCGTACCCGCAGTAAGACCGGAGAAATCACAATAGTAGTAGCCCGTTCCCGTACTTGTGGAAGAAGAGCCGGTAACATAGGTGCCACCCGGATAAGCAGCTGTGCGAAGAGCCATATAGTGATATGAACTGCCCGTGCCACCCAACGTGACGTAAGAAGAGGATGCACTCGGAATGCTGACATAGCCGATGATCGTGGCTGTGGTGGCCCCGTAGGAGCTGACACCGTAGGTGGACACTGACGGGAGAGCCACCGTGGTGAAGCTCTTCACATCGCCATAAGTGGTACCCTTGGAGTTAGTGGCGTATGCACGATAATAGTAGGTCTTGCCCGGCTCCAAACTGGAGAGCGAACACGTGAAACTACCCGTACCGGCCGTGGCGGTAGCCGTGTAATTGGAGGTTGTGGGAGTGGAACTGGTGGCACTATAACAGATACCGCAGGCGGTGATGGAGCTTCCGCCATTGGAGGTCACATTACCGGAAGCAGAATAAGTGTAACGTACGGAACGATTGTTGTCGTAAGTAGAGATATTTGTACACGTGGCGGTACCAGTGGTGCTCACCGTCGGGGCAACGCTGCCGGAAGGACCGTTATAGACACAGCGCACGGAATAGCTGTAACCAGGAGTGGGAGAGTATGACGTGAATGTGGCGTCATCATTCTCAATCTTGAAAGCAGTCGATGCATCGGTGGTGCGGAATCTGGCACCCGAACCGTACGAGTAGTAAGTTGACGAAGAAGAGTAACCTGCAGGATAGGCGTTGAAGCCTGAGGCGTTATTGTCGCTGAGACTGTTGCCTGGAGTGCAGGCTGTGCTGCTGCTGGCCCATCCGCTCGTGGAGGCCATCGCTCTGGCGATGTTGGAAGAGCTGGTGCAATACATGGCGGAATTGCTCTGCAGCGTGGACTTCAAGGTGTTGAACTCGGCGGGAGTAGGCACGTGCCAGTTGTTAGGACAGACACCCTGCACCGCAGTGGTGGAAGAGGCGGCTCCGCGCAGCGCGGCGGCAAAGGTGTAGAGCCGTCCGTAGTTGGACGTACTGAACGTCGTCGTGCTTGTTGAGGTTGCGTTGTTCGGCCAGTAGTAGCCGCTGATGCTGGTGCCGTCCGAATAGTAGGTGGAACGCAGGTTCTGGGCCATCCAGCACTGGGAGCCGATGGCCACCGTGGCATAATTGGATCCGTTGTAGTCCGTGACATGATCCGGATATGATGAACCGAGCACAGCCCTACAGGACTTGGGATCCGATTGGGCGGTGAAGTACTTGACCGCACCGTAAGAAGTACCCAAACCGCTGGTTGCATAGGCACGGTAATAATAGGTGGTGCCCGAAGTCAGACCGGAAAGGTGGAAATAAGGCTGGCTGCTGGAATAGCCCATCTCGTAAGGGAACGTCATATTGGTTACGGTGCCAGTCACTTTACTCACACCAGAACCGCCAATCACCAAAGTAGTGGCACTTGTGGCGCTAGTACTGTAGATATAACCGTATTCAGTGATGTTTGTCATAGGCGGTACAGAATCATTGGCGGTGATGACACCGGGCTTAATATCGAGTGAGACCGAAGTGCCGGACACGTTTACATTGTAAATATTGTCGGAGGTGGAATTGTTGGTAACCACGGTGGGCAGATTGATGGTGTTGTTCTCACCATTGTTGTCACTGCGGATACAGCGGACACCTAATTGAGACGTAGAGGTTCCAGTGCCGCTAACATTCCTAAAGTTAGAAACGGAAGTAGGATCTGTACTAATAGTTGTACCAGATCCTTTTCTCCAGTCATGTTTTTCTGTAGAGACCAAATCACAGTCCCCGCCCCAGTTGTTCACGAAAGACATACCTAAAACGTTTTGACCTTCAACCGGTGTTGAGGACCAACCGGAGGTTGACATCAAAGATCTACCGGCATTACCAGTTTTGGCGATAGCATACGTTACTAACGTCGAGAAATCCTGATCAGAAGGCACACGCCAACCGCGAGGACAAATACCTTGTGTGGCTGTAGAAGTAGCGGAGGCGGAAGAATTGGCCATAACATCTGTAAATGAGTATCTTAAACCTGAAACTACTTCGCCGTAATCGCCAGTAGTAGGACTGGTGACGGCAGTACCGTTAGGCCAGTGGGTCACGCGGAGGTTCTCACGCATCCAGCATTGGTTGCCAATACGTACCGTGGAGTAAGTGTTTCCATCGTAGTCCGTTACGCTCGGGGTATTAGGACAAGCCTCGCCGTCTTTCGGGGTGTTGAGCTGCTTGTTCAGCTTGGCAATGCTGTCGTTCAGTTCCTCGAACTTGTTGAGCAGACTCTGGTAGACGGTCTCCAAGTCGCAGAAGTTTACGGCCTGTTCGCAGTTGGTGTTGCCTTGGTAGGATGACACGTTCAGGGAACCATCGGAACCAATGCTGTTCAACACGGAGGGTACTTCAATGCTGTAGGTGGGGCTCACCCACACGTCGCCGTAAAAGTCTGTCTCGCCGTCAAAATCAACATCATTCCAGAAATCCACAAAGCCATAGAAATACTTTTCGCCGGTAATGGACTCGTCGCCGTCGAAGGTCACAAAATTACTCAAGTCGGCAGAGGAGATATAGCCGGCATCGTTGTCGAGCTGGCTGACCTGAGTGGGAATCGTGGGTTTGTGCTGGATGAATGAAGGATCGGTATCGTCTGTTTGCTCCCAGTCAGCCTGCGTCTCTGCGGGCAGGTCGGAGAGGGTGAGGAAGCCCGCATCGTTATCCAGGTCACCCGTTTTGTCGGGAATACTCGGGACATGGAGGAGGTCAGCGTATTCACCGGTAAAGGCCACGCCTGCAAACGAGGGCTTTTCGGAAATGCTGTCCCAAGTGACCTTCACAAAACCGCCGTTGGTCAGGAAGATGGTGTCGTGGCTCATGCTCAACACCTGATATTCAGTAACCGCAGCAGGAATGTTGATCGTGGCGTCACCGGCCTGGTTGGTGGTGAAGGTGCCAAGCTCGGTCGAACCTTGCTTAAGGGTAATCGTGGCGTTGTGCACTGTCGGGTCGGTCTCAGCGGGGATGTCCGCAGCAGTGATGAAGCCGCTGTTGTTGGTCAGCTGGCTCGTCTGAGTCGGGATAGTCGGCTTGTTGAGAATCTCGGCAGCACCTGTCGTGGCGTTCCAGTCAGCATTCACCTGTGCGGGGATGTCCGTCAATTTTGCGTATTGGGCGGCGTCGGTCATCTCGGCTACGGTGGTCGGAACGGCGATGTTCACATCGGTGTTCGTGGCCTGGTTGGCGTTGAAGGTGCCGATCGGGGCTTCGTTGCGACGGATGGTCAGTTGACCGGTGGCGGCAGCAGCCGGGATGGTCGGTTTGTCGCCCAAATCGTTGTAACTGCCCGTGGTGGCTACGGCGGAGAGAATCGGTTTGTTCTTGATGTAAGCAGGATCGGTGTTGTCTGTCACGGTCCAGTTGGACTGCACCTGCGCGGGGATGTCGCTGGCCGTAACATAGTTGCTCAAATCGGGCGTGTTGTTCAAGTCGTTATAGTCACCGGTTGTGGCAACCGTGGAGAGCGTCGGCGTGCCGGTCAGGTCGCTATAGTTGCCGCTTGTGGCGACAGGAGCCAGGTTCGGCTTGTTGAGGATTCGGGTCACACCTTCCGTGGCATTCCAGTCGGAGGGCTGCTGTGTGCTCTCGCCGCTGGCCGTCGGGATAAGGTAGTCATGAGAACCCGTGGCGTCGGTCACCGTGATGGTAATGCTGCTTCCGATAGCGCCGCCCACTGTCACGGTCGGGGAGACACCGTTCGTACCGTTCAACACCGTGAAGGTGCCGGCGGAGGTGTTGTCATCCAACAACACATTGTAGGTGCTCGACGTGGCGGTCGTGCTCAGCGGGGCGATAGAGGCGATGCCCTTACCTTGCGGACCTTGTTCGCCGGCAGGACCTTGCGCACCTTGTGCGCCGTCATGCACGTCGTAAGTGTAGGCGCTGCCATCGGTGAAGTTAATCTTGTAGGTCTTCTGCGTACCCTCGGTGTTGATCAGCTCAATGCTGGCAATACCCACACCGTTGGTACCGTCAGTACCGTTCAGGCCGTTTGTGACCGTGAAGGTGCTCGTGGTATTGTCGCTATAATTAATAGTATATGTATCGACATTGCCGGCGCTCACCGGACCCGTGATGGAGGTGATGCCGCGACCGTCGGTACCGTTGGTGCCGTTGGTACCATTGGTGCCGTCTGTGCCGTCAACACCGTTGGTCACCGTGAATGTGCTCGTGGTGTTGTCGGTGTAGGTGATGGTGTAGGTGTCGACATTGCCGGCGGTGCCGGTTTTGGCGATGGAGGTGATGCCGCGGCCGTCAGCGCCGGGAGCACCGCTGTTGATGGGGATCTGGATGGTGTTACCACCGGAGATGGTCAGCATGTCGCCTTCCAGGGAGAGGGTTTGCGGGATGCCCTCGCCGTCGGCGCCGTCGTTCACCGTGATGGTGGAGGAGGTGCCGTCGGTGTAGGTCATGGTGTAGGTGTGGGTGGTACCGGCGTCAACAGGACCGGTGAAGGAGGCGATGCCCTTACCAGCAGGACCGGCGGGGCCTTCAGGACCAGCAGGACCTGTTGCACCCGTTTCACCTTGTGCACCGGCAGGACCAGCGGGACCTTCAGGACCGACAGGACCAGCGGGACCTTCAGGACCAGCAGGACCGGCAGGACCCGTTGCACCCGTTTCACCTTGTGCACCGGCAGGACCGGCAGGACCGGCAGGACCAGCAGGACCTTCAGGACCGGCAGGACCGGCAGCACCGACTGCGCCGTCAGTCACGACGAAAGTGGTGGAAGTACCGTCCGTATAGTTAATCGTGTAAGTCTTTTCGAGGGGATTGGTGGTGCTCACCGTCGGGCCGGTGATACCGGCAATGCCGACGCCAGCGGCACCGGGGGCACCGGCAGGTCCTTCAGGACCGGCAGGACCAGCGGGGCCTTCAGGACCTTGCCCACCAGCAGGACCTTGCGGGCCTTGGACTCCGTCAGCGCCATCAGCGCCGGGGGCACCGTCAGTCACGGTGAAAGTAGAAGTCGTAAGATCGGTATAGACAATCGTATAGGTCTTCTCAAGACCGTTCACAGTGGGGCCGATAATCGTGGAAATGCCCTTGCCGTCGTTACCGGCAGGACCTTGCGGACCTGCAGGGCCGATAGGACCTTCAGGACCGACAGGACCTTGGATACCCTGAATACCTTGGATACCCTGGGCACCTTGCTCACCTTGAATACCTTGCGGGCCTTGGGCACCGTCATGAATCACAAACGTGTGGGGGCCGGTAGCATCTGTAATCGTCACAACCGTGCTGTCGCCAGCGTGGGTAGTGTTCACAATCGGGGAGAAGCCATCCTGTCCGGGAGCACCGGCAGGACCTTGGTCACCTTGCGGGCCTTGTTGGCCGACAGGACCTTGTTCACCTTGCGGACCTTGCTGTCCGGCAAGACCTTGGTCACCCTGGGGACCTTGCGGGCCGGCAGGACCGGCGGGACCGGCAGGGCCTTGGGCGCCGTCTTGTCCGTCAACGCCGTTGCGGATCACGTAGGAGGCCGTCGTGCCGTCGGCGGAAGTCAGCACCAGCACATAGCCAGTGTCCGTGGGGACCACCGCGAAAGCGGGCACATTGCCGGCCTCGGCAGCGTAGAGGGCGTAGGGCACGCTCAGCATCTGCTGCGTGGAGGTCACGGAGTAGTTCGTGCCGCCGTTGGGGTCGATCTCCGTTTTGAGGAAATAGGGGCCGTTACCCCAGTCGATGTTGGAAACGCTGCCGTTTTGCACGGTGCCGTCACCGATCTCGAGGGTCAACAGACCGTTGGCGTTGGTGGTCACGGTATGTGTCTCCACATACACGGCCGCGCCGTAAGTCGAGCCTTGCAGCACGCTTACGCGCACACCCACGCTCGCGTTCGTCACCAGCTGGTTGCTCGCGTTGCGAACCACCGCCTGGTAGCTGAACTTCTCTGGTGCCTGGGCGAACACGCTCGCCACGCAGAGCACCAGCATCGTGATGAATAGGTAAATCTTTTTCATAATAATATGATTTAATGAAAGAATTGATTATTCGTTATTTACGGACGACCTTGAAGGTTTTGATGGATTGTTCGCCGTGGCGAAGTTCGAGGTAGTAGGTGCCGGTGGCGTACTGGCCGATTTGGAACTCGGTGACGTCACCGATGACAGGAATGCGCTGCAGGAGTTTACCCTTGCTGTCGAAGAGGTTG
>Ga0310696_10000563_pt1 | contig 57691 bp, 42 predicted proteins | sample AusTroGonzalo_MG_4_FD_203885 | JGI IMG/M metagenome (GOLD analysis project Ga0310696, IMG submission 203885) | Bovine rumen microbial communities from tropical cattle in Woodstock, Queensland, Australia - Gonzalo_02 (v2) (version 2) | ecosystem: Host-associated > Mammals > Digestive system >...
CCGGGAGAACTGGGGCCTGCGCAAGCTGGAATACCCCATCCAGAAGAAGTCCTCCGGATTCTATTACCTCATGGAGTTCACGGCCGACAGCCAGGTGGTCGCCGAGCTGGAGCTGCAGTACCGCCGCGACGAGCGCGTCATCCGCTTCCTCACCGTGACGATGGACAAATACGCCATCGCCTATGCCGAGAAGAGACGCAACAACCGCAAGGCCAAAGAAGAAGCCCCCGCTGAACCCGTTCAGGAAGAGCAACAACCCGTTGCCGAAGAAACAGTTAACCAAGAGTCTAACCCTGTAGAAGCTTAAGATTATGGCACAGCAGAACGATATCAAATACATCGCCCCCGTTGCGGTCGACATCAAGAAGAAAAAATACTGCCGTTTCAAAAAGAGCGGTATCAAGTACATCGACTACAAAGACGCCGAGTTCCTGAAGAAATTCGTGAACGAGCAGGGCAAGATTCTGCCCCGTCGTCTGACCGGCACCTCCCTGAAGTACCAGAAGAAAGTGGCCCAGGCCGTGAAGCGCGCCCGTCACCTGGCTCTTCTGCCGTTCGTCACCGATAACTTAAAATCGTCTAACTAAAAAAGCATTTTGTCATGGAAATCATATTGAAACAAGACGTGGCTAATCTGGGTTATGCCGACGACATCGTGAAGGTGAAGGACGGTTACGCCCGCAACTACCTCATTCCGCAGGGTTATGCCGAACTCGCCACCCCGGCAAAGAAGAAACAATTGGCGGAAACCATCAAGCAGCGCGCCTTCAAGGCCGAAAAGATCCGCAAAGAGGCCGAATTCATGGCCGGCAAGATCGAAGGTCTGGAAGTCAACATCCCTGCCAAGGCATCCGAAAGCGGCACCCTGTTCGGCTCCGTGAACAACATCATGGTTGCGGAAGCCCTTCAGAGCCAGCACGGCATCGAGATCGACCGCCACAAAATCACCATCAACGAAGACCGCATCAAGGAACTGGGCCAATACAGCGCCATGGTGAACCTGCACCGCGACTTCAAGGTGGAGATCAAGCTCAACGTCGTTCCCGAGACTGCAGAGTAAACCCCATAATTTTTGAATACGCGAAAAACGGCGGAGTCATTTTGATTCTGCCGTTTTTTTTGTACTTTTGCCGCTCCATTAATCATAATGTTATGAAACCCATTATTCGATATGGCACCTGCCTTTCTGCAGTTTTGCTGTTGGCACTCTTCACCGGTGTCCAACAACCCGATCCTAACCTCACTGTCCTCGAACAGATGACCCTTGAGGAGAAGATTGCCCAATTGCTGATTATCCGCGTGAACAGCACGGATAATGAACAGTATAACAAGGAGTTCGTAAAATTAGTGGCACGTGTGCAGCCCGGCGGAGTCTGCTTTTTCAAAGGCAGCCCCACCCCGGAAGCCTTGCTTACCAAACGACTGCAAGCCGTCAGCAAAATCCCGCTCTTTGTCTCCATCGACGGTGAATGGGGACCCGCCATGCGCCTCGACAGCTGTGTGGCATTCCCGCGTCAGATGACCCTCGGCGCACTTTCCAAGGAAAACGACTCCTTGATCTACCAGATGGGCCTTGAGGTGGCCGAACAGTGCAAGGCCGTTGGCATCAACCTCAACTTCGCCCCCTGTATCGACATCAACAACAACAGCCGCAACCCCGTAATTAACAGCCGCTCCTTCGGTGAGAATCGCGACAAGGTGAGCCGCAAGGCCGCCCTCTACATGCATGGGATGCAGGACGGTGGCATTGCCACCTCCCTCAAGCACTTTCCCGGCCACGGTGATACCGAAAGCGACTCACATCTCGCCCTGCCCACCATCCGCAAAAGCCGCACCGAACTCAATGAGATGGAACTCTACCCCTACCGCCAGCTCATCAAAGAAAACCCAGATATGGTGATGGTCGGTCACCTTAACATTCCCGCTCTCGATTCCTCCACGAAATCCGTCTCTTCGTTATCATATTCCATTGTGACAAAGCTCCTTAAGAAGGAATTGGGCTATAACGGCCTGATAATCACCGATGGAATGGAAATGAAAGGCGTGCGCAACCAAAACCGCTTCGAGGGCGATGTGGAAATCCGCGCCCTGCTGGCCGGCGTCGACATCCTGTTGCTCCCCGGAGAAACCGATTCCGTCATTGCCGCCATCAAACGGGCTGTGGAAGAGGGCGTCCTTTCCGAAGAACTCATCAACGAACGATGCCTGCGCGTGCTGCAGTTCAAGGAGAGTCGCGGCATCACGAACTTCACCTCTACCAACAGCAAGGAAATCATCAAGTGGCTGAACCGTTCGGAAGCCGTCTGGGTGAACCGGCAGATTGAGGAAAAAGCCCTCACCCTGCTGAAAAACGACGACAACATGCTGCCCTTGAATGCCAAAAATGCCGGAAACACAGCGTTTCTGTGTGTCGATCGCAAGGCTTACCAAAGTGAATACAAGCGAATTGTAGGCGAGTACAACCTTCCCTATTTTTATATGGACAAGAAGATTTCCGCCAAAGAACAGACCAATATGCTCGCAAAACTGGCTCCGTACAAACAAATCATCGTGGCATTTGGCGGCTCCAACCAATTAGGCGGTTCCGGCTACGGCATCGACATGTCATCGGTAAAGCTTCTCAACCGATTGGCCAAGGAAAAACAGGTGATTCTCATCCATTTAGGAAATCCTTACGCACTCAACTATTTCGATTCGCTGACCAATTATCGCGCCGTCATCGACGCCTACCAGTTCACGCCCTCCACCGTGGCAGCAGCGATGAAAGCCTGCTTCGGACAGATTGTCTGCGAAGGCACGCTGCCGGTCAGCATCAACGGCTACCCCGCCGGCAGCGGCATCCTGATGAACAAGTCCGTCGAAAATTTATCCGCCCTGCCCGACAACATCACCCAAAGTCTTGACAAGATGCTACAGGACGGTATTCAGAACCGCATTTACCCAGGCTGCGAGATCATCGCCCTGCATCACGGACAGCCCATATACCACAAAGTGTTCGGATATTTGGACTACAGCCGGCAAGAGAAGGTAACGCCTCAAACCATGTACGACGTGGCCTCGCTGACCAAAGTGGCGGCTACCACTCTGGCAGTCATGAAGTTGTATGACAACCACGAAATACATCTTACGGACAAAATAGGCAAATATCTGCCCTACTTAGCCGGCACCGACAAAGCAAACCTCACCCTTGAGGAACTGCTGACGCACACGTCGGGAATGCCCGCGTTCATTCCGTTCTACAAGTCCATCCAAGGCAACGAAAAGTACCTTCGCACCAACAAAAGCGAGAACTTCAGTATCCAAGTAGCAGACAACCTCTATCTTCGCAACGACTACCCCGACACCATCCGCTACAAAGTGGCCCATTGCAAACTCAAAGAGAAGAAGTACGAATACAGCGACCTCAACTTCTTGTTACTCAAAGACATGGTGGAAATAGTCACCATGCTGCCGATTGAGCAGTTCCTGGCCGAAACCTACTATCAGTCCATGGGACTGTCGCACACGTCGTTTCTCCCGCTGAAAAACGGATTTTCCAAAAAGGAGATTGCCCCGACGGAGAAAGACGAAACTTTCCGCAAGCAGCTGGTTCACGGATACGTACACGACCAGACCTCCGCGCTGATGAACGGCAACGCCGGCAACGCGGGTTTGTTCTCCACTGCGGAGGAACTCGCAGCCATCTTCCTGATGCTGCAGAACGGAGGTGTCTATGACGGAACCCGCTATCTGTCAGAGAGTACCGTAAAGGAATTTACCAAGATGCATGCCCTGCACGGTTGCCAGCTGCGTGGTTACGGTTTCCACACACCGAAGGCTTCCGGCCAGTCTTCCATCGTGCCCGCCGCCGCCAGCACCCACATCTTCGGGCACCAGGGCTTCACCGGCACCGTAGTCTGGTGCGACCCCGACGAGGAACTCATCTTCGTTTTCCTCTCCAACCGCGTCTGCCCCGCCGCCGAGCCCAACAACCTGGCCAAAAGCGGAATCCGCCTGAAAGCCCATGAGCTCATTTATAAGGGAATAGGCAGTAGGCAATAGGCAGTAGGCAATAGGCAACAGGCAATAGTAATTTTGTAACGATCGAAGCACTATATATATGGACATCTTCCTTGAAAGCCCTGTAGGGGCGCCGCATAATAGCCTAGGGTGAACGGAGTGAGCCCTAGGGCCTGATGACGATGAATGAACGATGAATGAACGATGAATATGATGAGTCCAACAATATTACACATCGAAACCGCCACCGACGTATGCTCCGTGGCCCTGTCGCGTGGCGAAGAAATCATCGGCCTCAAAGAGGAGGCCGGCGGCAACAACCACGCCAAAAACCTACTGCCCTTCGTGGAGGAAGCATTGAAGCAGGGCGGCTGCACCGTCAAGGACCTCGACGGTGTGACCGTAAGTGTCGGCCCGGGCTCCTACACGGGACTCCGCATCGGCGTATCGACCGCCAAAGGCATCGCCTACACCGCCAACATCCCCGTCATGGCCATCGGCACCTTGGAAAGTATCGCACAGGGAGCCAAAACGTTATGGGCCGAAACGTCGGCAGAGCAACCGCAAATCATCCCGATGATCGACGCCCGCCGTATGGAGGTCTTCACCTCCCGCTACGACTTCGCGATGAATGGCTTGGAGGAAGTAACTGCCAAAATTGTCGATGAAAACACATTTGCCGAACTACTTGCCTCCCAGCCGCTTCTGTTCTGCGGCAACGGAATGCCCAAATGCCGCGAAATCCTTTCCGTCTACCCCAACGCCCATTTCCTCGACGCACCCGTCTCCGCAAAGAACCTGCTCCTCCCCGCCCTCAAAAAATGGCAAAACCATGATTTCGAGGACGTTGCCTACTTCGAACCGTTCTACCTGAAGGAATACGTCGCCGCCAAGCCCGTCGTCAAAGGCTTACGATAATAAGACATTCCAAGAGGGCTGCAAGCCCGACACGTGTCAACATAGGGTGAAGCGAAGCGGAACCCTATGATAAAACGATAAACATGGATATACACGAACCCATAAAACGCGACCGCAACCTGAACATCACGGTCATCGCCGACAACTCCAATGTCGGGATGGCGGCCGTGTATCATGGTGTACTGCTGGCCGAGGTCTTCCAGGCCTCGCTCACCATCATGGCCAACTTCGGGTTCGCATACGGACTGCCCGAATTCCGCCCTATTCCCGATGATAGCAACTATCTGAAAGATATTCGCCATACAGTCTCACAAGTAGCAAACAATCAGGTTATTACAGACTATGTGTTTCCTGAAATCGTGTTCAAATATGCGGAAGAGCACAACACCGCCATGTTTGTCATCGGGGTGCCTACCGACGTGATCGAACACGCAAAATGTTTCTTCACGGCGAAAAAGGCCCTCAAATTCATCCGTCAGTCGCGTTTTCCTGTGATGACGGTCAACTTCATGGTAGAATATGAGGCCATGAACTACAAACACGTGCTCCTGCCTTTAGACATTGAACGGCAGAATAAGGAGAAGGCATTGTGGGCGGGCTACTTCAGCCGGTTCTACGGCTCCGTCGTCCATATTCTCTATCCGAAATACAAAGACGAAGGACTGGCCCAACTGGTCAACGACAATGTGGCTTTTGTGGAAAAGCTGTACGAAAATCTGGAAGTGACGTACGAAAAGCACGAGACCGAGCCGCAAAAGTATCTGGATGCTTATGGGTTGGAGTTTGCTCCGAAAGTTTCCGCCGGTGTCGAAGTAATCATGATGACCCGCTACTACACCCTCGCCGACGTGCTGACAGGCCCCCGCGAACGCAAAATCATCGGCAAGACAGGAATGCCTGTGTTATGCATCAACCAGCGGGACGACTTGTACGTATTGTGCACATAAAAGGGATTTCACATACTCTAAGCATAGTGCAGGCATACTGTAGGCATACTCAAAAGTATGTTTGGACTATGCCTGTACCATGCAAAAAGTGAAAGAAGCCGGTGCAAGCTGCACTTTTGCCTATTTGCCTGCTGCCTATTGCCTAAAAAAGTGTATCTTTGCAGGTTTTTTCAAAGAGAAATAAATATCAATGGCCAGACAATTCAACAAGGACAATTCAGAGGAGGATTTCAGCCCGAGGCGCGCGTCCCGGAGACCCTCTGAAAACAATAAAAAACGGGCGTTTTCTTCCGACAATCGAAGAAAAGGGCGTTTTAACGAGGAAGATTCAAACGATTCTGACCGGAAATTTTCCAGAAAGCGTTATTCAAAAGAGGATAAAGGAAACCGTAAATTTGACCGCAGCAGCAGTGACGGCGACCGCGGTTTCAAGCGTGACCGTAAATACGATCGCGACGAAAACCGTGGCAAAGGTCGCGACCGCTCCTTCAAGCGCGGGTTCCGCAAGGATGACGACAAGCCTCGCAAACGCGATGTGGTCGCCGAATCGGAAATCCTGAGCGAAATTATCGACCGCCGTCGCCGTGAGGGCCGCACCCTGCCGAGAAAGCAGCGCGTGCTGTCGCTTGAATACGAAGAACTGCACGGCCCTATCCGCCTCAACAAATACATCGCCAACGCGGGCATCTGCTCGCGCCGCGAAGCTGACGTGCTCATCGCTACCGGCGCCATCACTGTCAACGGCGAAGTAGTCACCGAGATGGGCCACAAGGTGATGCCCACCGACGAGGTGCGCTATGGTGACAAAATCCTGCAACGCGAGAAGCCCGTTTACGTACTGCTCAACAAGCCAAAGGATTACATCACCACCACCGATGACGAGCGTGGCCGTGCCAACGTCATGGAGCTCGTGCGCGATGCCTGCGAGGAACGTATCTATCCCGTCGGCCGCCTCGACCGCGACACCACTGGGTTGCTGCTCTTCACCAACGACGGCGACCTCACCAAGAAGCTCACTCATCCGAGTTCCGAAATCGAGAAAACCTACGACGTGGAACTTGACAAACCCTTTGCCTCTGTGGACATGGACCTGCTTCGTAACAATGGCGTGGAACTCCACGACGGCAAAATCACCCCCGACGAGGTGGAATACGTCGGGGAGGGCAAGAAAGAGGTTGGTATCACCATCCATTCCGGCAAAAACCGCATTGTGCGCCGTATCTTTGAATCTCTTGGTTATGAGGTTGTTAAACTCGACCGCGTAGTCTTTGCAGGCCTCACCAAAAAAGACCTGCCGCGGGGTCGTTGGCGTTTCCTCACCAAAAGCGAGGTCAATTTCCTGAAGATGCTCGCCAAACCCAAAGATCAGAATACCACCCTGTAGAGACGTTGCGCGCAACGTCTCTACAAAGGGGATATGCATTGTGTCTCCTCAACAAGAAGAGCATCACTTACCACCAAATCCAACGATTATGATAGAGATTATGTCTCCGGTGGGCTCGTACGAGTCACTGTCGGCCGCCATCGCTGCCGGCGCGGGCTCTGTCTATTTCGGCGTGGGCGCGATGAACATGCGTTCCCGCTCCGCCGCCAACTTCTCCCTCGACGACCTGGCCAACATCGTCCGTATCTGCAAGGAGAATCAGGTTCGCAGCTACCTCACCGTCAACACTATTATATACAATGACGAAATCGCCAAGATGCGCGAGTTGTTGGATGCAGCTAAGGCATGCGGGGTCACGGCCATTATCGCCTCCGACATGGCCGTCATCCAGTATGCCCGCGAAATCGGCATCGAAATCCACCTTTCAACGCAATGCAATGTCACCAACGTGGAAGCCGTTCGCTATTACGCCCAGTTCGCCGATGTCATCGTGCTCGGACGCGAATGCACGCTCCAACAAATCGCAGATATTTGCAAAACAATTGAGGAACAACATATTACGGGGCCTAAAGGCGAACTCGTCAAAATCGAAATCTTCATCCACGGAGCACTCTGCATGGCCGTTTCAGGCCGCTGTTACCTGAGCCTCGACAACTACAACTCTTCGGGTAACCGCGGGGCGTGCCTGCAGCCCTGCCGCCGCGCCTACGAGGTGCGCGACGTGGAGGAGGGCATAGAACTGCGCGTAGAGAACCCTTACATCTTCTCGCCCAAGGACTTATGCACCATTGGCTACTTGGACAAAATCGTGCGGGCCGGCGTTTCCGTGTTGAAAATCGAGGGCCGCGGCCGCTCCGCCGAATATGTCAAGATGGTGACGGAATGTTATTACGAAGCCTTGGAAGCCATTGACAACCAGACTTTTGACATCGAAAAGATTGACAATTGGATGGCCCGTCTGCGCAGTGTCTACAACCGCGACTTCTGGGGTGGCTACTACCTCGGTCGCACAGCGGGCGAGTGGGCCGCCAAGTACGGTTCGCAAGCCACCCGCATGAGACGCCGCATCGGCAAAATCACCAACTATTTCGGAAAGCTCGGCGTGGCGGAGATTCTTGTGGAGGAAGATGTCCTGTCTGTGGGCGACGAACTGCTCATCGTCGGCCACACCACCGGTGTGTGTGAGGAAAAAGTCACAGAAATCCGCGTCGACAACCAAATTGTGGAAAGTGTCACCAAAGGGATTTACTGCTCGATAAAAACCAAGGGTCAAGTGCGCCGCAACGACCAGGTCTACCGCTGGGTTCTCGTAAAAGACGAGTTTTGACTTTGACCTTTGACTTTGACTATTGACTTTTTTTATATTTTTGCCGAAAATTTCTAAACAATGAAAAAAATATTCTTCATCATCGCGATTTTGACGCTCGTTTTCACCTCCTGCGACAACGGGAACATCAACGGGGGCCGCTACTACGGCACCTTCCATAACCTGACGAACGGTGAACGCGAGGCCGGTTCCATCAGTTTTACCTACACCAACAATGAGGGCGGCATCTATTTCATGATGAACGATATCGTCTCCATGGTTCAGATGGTGGAAAACAAATACGGCGGTACGGCCGAGGGCGCCGCACTCAACGACCTTTTGGAAACGCTGCCCGCTATCGACAGCATCAAGGTTTGCGACTCCTTGGAAACCATCCGGCTCATGACCGTCGATGCCGAATTTATGGGCAATTCCGTCAAGGCCGACATGCTTTTCACCACCTCAAACGACAAGGAGGTGGGCGTACAATTTATCGGATATTTTGAATAAATCCCGTCTCTCTACCGGTCGGTTTCTTCCTTATAAGGGAATTCCGGATAGGAGGTTTTCACAAACGAATAGATTAGACATCCCAACCCGATGAGAATCAGCGGGATAGAGAGCCATTGTCCGTTGTCAAGCACATGGCCGACCTCGCTCTGCACCTGCACTTCCTTGAAAAACTCGATAATGAACCGCGCCGTGAAAATAACCGTCAGGGTGATGCCGGAAGTGCGACCCGCCGCAACTTTCCCCTTGGCGAACTTAAAGTAATAGATGGCTAAACTGATGAATACCAGCAAATAAACAATGGCTTCGTAGAGCTGCGCAGGATGACGGTATGTGCCCGCCACACCGAAGCCGCCGTAGATGAAATCGAACGCCCACGGCACCTCCGTAATGCGACCCACAATCTCGTGGTTCATCAGGTTGCCCACGCGCACAAACGACGCTGCAATTGGCACTGCGATGCCCAAACGGTCGAGAAGCCACAGAAAGTTGACTTTGTAGCGAAGGCAATAGTAGATTAGGAATCCGAAGATGCCAAGAACACCACCATGGCTTGCAAGCCCTTGATAACCAATAAAGTGCCAGTTTTCATCCACGGGCAACAGGATTTGCAGCGGATGGGTAACGAACATCTCAGGCTCGTAAAACAGGAAGTGCCCGAGGCGCAACCCCACAATCGTCCATACAATTGTCCAGATGGAAATCTTGTCGAGCTGCTTCTGTGAAAGATGCTCCATCTTGAAGATACGCTGAAGGGTATAATACGCCAGCAGAAAACCCAACGCCAGGAAAATGCCATACCATCTTACCTCCATGGAGCCCAGATGAAACGCCACCGGATTCACCTTCCATGTTACATATAATAATGTATTCCTAAACATAATTTCCGTTGTTTTTTTTGAGGCGCAAAAGTACAAAAAAAAGTGTATTTTCGCGGCCGAAAACCGGTGGATAGATTTGTCATGATTGCAACCACAAGAAAAAATGCTAAAACATCTTCTTCCACGATTTTCAGTTTTTTATTTTTTATAATTTAAACAACTGATTATGAGTTATTTATTCACATCAGAATCCGTATCGGAAGGACATCCCGACAAAGTATGCGACCAGATCTCGGATGCCTTATTGGACTCGTTCCTCGCGCAGGATCCCGAGTCGAAAGTGGCATGCGAGACACTTGTAACCACCGGACTTGTAGTCTGCGCCGGCGAGGTGAAGACCGAAGGCTATGTTTCCGTTGACGATGTTGCGCGCCGCACTATCGAGCGCATCGGCTACACTAAGAGCGACTACCAGTTTGATTTCAAGTCGTGCGGTGTCATCTCCACCATCCACAGCCAGTCACCCGACATCAACCAAGGCGTTGAACGCGCAGCTGCCGAAGAGCAGGGCGCGGGCGACCAAGGCATGATGTTCGGCTACGCCTGCAACGAAATGGACAACTACATGCCGCTGCCCGTCGAATTGGCCCACCGCCTTGTGCAAGAACTCGCCGCCATCCGCAAGGAGGGCAAGAAAATGACCTACCTGCGCCCCGACTCCAAATCACAAGTCACCGTGCAATATTCGGAGAGACACAAGCCCGAACGCATCGACAGCATCGTCCTCTCCACCCAACACGACGATTTTGCTGACGAAGCCACCATGCTGGAAACCATCCGCCGCGATGTGGAAAAAATCCTGATTCCCAGGGTGAAGAAAAGTTGCCCGAAACAAGTACAAAAGTTATTCAAGGCTGATTACCAACTGTTTGTGAACCCGACTGGCAAGTTTGTCATCGGCGGGCCACACGGCGACACTGGTCTCACCGGCCGCAAAATCATCGTCGACACCTATGGCGGTCGCGGCGCACATGGCGGTGGAGCCTTCTCCGGGAAGGATCCCTCAAAAGTCGATCGGTCAGCCGCTTACGCCACCCGTCACATCGCCAAGAACATGGTGGCTGCCGGTCTTTGCGACCAAGCACTCATCCAAGTGGCCTACGCCATCGGCAAAGCGGAGCCCGTTGGACTCTACGTCAACACCTACGGCACCGCCAAGGTGAAACTGCACGACAGCGAAATCGCCAACCGCATCCGTGACATCTTCCCGATGCGCCCCTACGACATCATCAACCGCTTCCAGCTCAAGAACCCCATCTACGAACCCACCGCCTCCTACGGTCACTTCGGCCGCGACAGCTATGAGAAAGAGGTGGACACCGCCGCCGGCAAACGCACCGTCACCTTCTTCCCGTGGGAACGCCTTGATTACGTTGACATTGTGAAAAAAACGTTTGGATTGTAATTTTCCATTGTAGAGACGCACGGCCGTGCGTCTCTACATTCAATAACCTATAACCCCTAACCCATAACCATTAATATAGAATGAACGCCTACATATTTCCCGGACAAGGTTCCCAGCATCCGGGCATGGGTCTGAAAATGTACGAGGATCACGCGCTGGCAAAGGAATTGTTCCGCAGTGCGGACAAGATTCTGGGCTACGCCATCTCCGACATTATGTTCCATGGCACGGAGGAAGAGCTCAAACAGACGAAGCATACGCAACTGGCTATGTTCCTGCATGGCTATATCGCATACAGGTGTTTGAATATCAACACTCCCGATATGGTTGCCGGGCACTCCTTGGGCGAATACACCGCCTTGGCTGCCGCAGGTTGCCTCAATTTCGAAGATGCGCTTCGATTGGTGGAGATTCGCGCCAACGCTATGCAGAAAGCCTGTGAACTGGAACCCTCCGGCATGGCTGTGGTCCTGAAATTCGATGACAAGACCATCGAGGAGGTTTGCGCCGCCATCACGGAAGAAGTGGTGGTGCCCGCCAACTACAATTCGCAGCAACAACTGGTCATATCCGGTAGTCTCAAAGGGCTGGAAATCGCCATTGAGCGGCTGAAGGCGGCCGGTGCCAAACGCATCATGATGCTCAACGTGGGCGGCGCTTTCCACTCCCCGCTGATGCAGACCGCCCAGGACGAACTCGCGGAAGCTATCTACAAATGCGCTTTCAATATGCCAGTATGCCCTGTGTATCAAAACGTTAATGCTCTGCCTACCACCAACCCCGACACCATCCGCGAAAATCTCGTCAAACAGCTCACCTCTCCCGTGCGCTGGACACAGACCGTGCTCAACATGGTGAACGACGGCGCGGTACGGTTCACGGAATTCGGCCCGGGCCCGACCCTCGGCAACCTTGTCAAACGAATCGTGCCGGACATAGCAACCGAATGTCTCGGGAGTGACGAGGCATAATTTACGATATCGTAACGGGGGTGAATATTTATTCGTTCCTGTAATCAAAAAAAGTGTATTTTTGCACCCTTAAAAAAACAGACGTACAATTATGGCAAATACAGAAAATCTGGGCTCCAAGAAAAACGAGCAACTGCAAGAGAATGAGAACTTTCTGACAAGATTCTTCGCTTTCTTCAGCAAATATCAGAACATCATCTACGGCGTGATTATCGGCATTCTGGTCGTCATTCTCGCCATTTTGGCCTTCAACCGCTTCTATCTCCAGAAGAAGAACGCCGAGGCTTCCGCACAAATCGTGCAACCCATCCACTGGTTTGTGCAGGGTGACACTGCTTCCTTGACGAAAGCTCTGGAAGGCGACGGCGAAAGCGACGGTTTCCTTGACATCGCCAGCAGCTACAAAATCACCCGCACCGCCAATACCGCCAACTACTATGCCGGCTTGACCTACCTCAAGCTCGGTCAAAAAGAGGATGCCCTCGAATATCTCAAGAAGTTCAAAAAGAAAGAGGACGTGCTCTGGTACGGCTGTCAGGCCACCATCGGCGACCTCTACGATGAACAGGGCGACGAGGCAAAAGCCATCAGCTATTACGAGAAGGCTGCGAAAGGCAAAGATCCCTATTTCACCCCCATCGCGCTCTTCAAACTGGGTCAGATGTACGAGAGACAAGGTGACTGGAAAAAGGCCCTCAACGCGTATGAGACTATTGAGAATAACTTCTACAGCGAATATAACAAGATGAGCGTGGCCCAATACGCTGAAAGAGCCAAGGCAAACGCTTCCAAATAATCAATAATGACAGAAAAGAAGAAAAACTTATCGGAATTTACGCCTTTCGAGTTTTCTTCTGCACAAAATACAAGAATCGGTATTGTGGTCAGCGAATGGAACGACCGCATTACCGATTCGCTTTTTAAGGGTGCGGAGGAATGTCTGCTCGAACACGGCATTGCAAAGGAAAACATCCTGGTGAAGCACGTCCCCGGCAGTTTCGAATTGCCGTTGGGTGCCAAATGGTTGCTCGAATATGCCGACATCGACGCGGTGATCTGCATCGGCTGCATTATCCAAGGTGAGACCCGCCACTTTGACTTCATCGCGCAGGCGGTGGCCGACGGCATCATGAAGGTGGGGCTGAAATACTCCAAACCTGTGATTTTCAGCGTACTGACCTGCAACACGATGGAGCAGGCCGAGGATCGCGCTGGCGGCAAACACGGGAACAAAGGTGTGGAGGGCGCGGTCAGTGCCTTGAAAATGTTGGATTTGTTGAACAGCATCGAATGACGCACCTGTAGAGACGCAAAATTTTGCGTCTCTACATCAACGGTAACACAGAAAAAACGAACAATCTATGAGGAAATTACGAGTCTGTTTCATGGGTACGCCCGAATTTGCGGTGGCGACATTGGACGCCATCCGCAACGCCGGGCATGAGGTTGTCTGCGTGGTCACCACCCCCGACAAACCCGCTGGTCGCGGTCAGCAGATGCACTGTTCCGACGTGAAACGCTACGCCATGGAGCACCAACTGCCCGTCCTGCAACCCGAAAAACTGAAGGACGACAGCTTCGTGGAGGATTTGCGCGACTACTGCGCCGATGTGTTCGTAGTGGTGGCTTTTCGAATGCTGCCGAAATGCGTCTATACGATGCCTCCGCTTGGCACCTTTAACGTGCATGCCTCACTGCTACCCCAATATCGCGGCGCCGCCCCCATTCAGCGGGCCATTATGAACGGAGAAACCAAGACCGGTGTCACTACATTCCTCCTAGACGAACACACGGACACAGGTTCCATCCTGCTGCAACGCGAGGTGGAAATCACGCACGACGACAATGCCGGTACCCTGCACGACAAACTGATGGCGGCAGGTGCGGATATTGCCGTGGAAACTTTGCGTCAGCTGGCCGGTAATGAGGCTGACCCGAAACCGCAACCCGAAACGGGAGAGCTGAAACCCGCCCCGAAAATCTTCAAGGAGGATATGCACATCCGCTGGAACGACGCGGCGGAGAACATCTACAACCATGTGAGGGGATTGTCGCCATACCCCGCCGCCTTCTCCCTCATCGGTCTCCACACCCGCGAAAACGAGGAAACGAAACCCTGCGTTCTAAAGATTTTTGAGGTAGAAATTACCACAATTCCCAGCACCCAAAAACCGGGATATATCACCCTGAAATCGGACAAAAAAATGCTCATTTCAACAGATAATTTCGATATTTCCATCAAAATTCTTCAAATTGAGGGCAAAAAACGAATGAGAATCGAAGATTTTTTGTCCGGTTTTCGACCTGATAATTACACTTTGTTTTTGTATTAGTGTAAATTATATCCTTTGCTGTGCTCTGATTATTAACTAATTGAAATATTTATCCACAATTTAGGAATGGGATTTGTGCATTGCAATTTTTTCTAACTTTGTGGCTCAAACTCATTATTAACCTTTTAAATTTAAAAACATGAACAAGAGTGAATTAATCGCCGCAATGGCACTGAAAGCCGGTTTGACAAAAGTCCAAGCCAAGAATGCTCTGGAAGCTTTATTGGACACCTCCAAAGACGCCTTGAAGAAAGGCGAGAAGATTGCCCTGATTGGCTTCGGCACTTTCAGCGTGCTTGATCGCAAAGCCAGAACGGGTCACAACCCGCGCACCGGCAAGTCCATCAAGATTCCGGCCAAGAAGATTGTCAAATTCAAACCCGGTGCTGCTTTTGCAAAAATGAAATAATCCGGATTTCACAATCTAATGAAAAAAGCCCTGAAAAAGGGCTTTTTTCTTGTTCCTTATTATGATAAAGACAGAAGATAACAAATTGAGAGAAAAACTTGTTGAATATCTTCAACAATTTGTCACCGAGAGCAGACAGACCCGGCTGACCGAAATCCTACAAAACCGGACGCGGCATGTCACCGTGGTGCTGGAAGACCTGTTCCAGGCGCAGAACATCAGCGCGGTGCTGCGGACCTGCGACTGCTACGGCGTGCAGGATGTGCACGTCATCCAGCACCGCAACGCATTCGAGGCGAACAAGGACATCAGCATGGGGGCCGACAAGTGGCTCACTATCCACTCTTACCCGCACAGCGAGCATAACGTGAAAGACTGCATAGACCGTCTGCATGAACAGGGCTACTGGGTAGCCGCTACGCTGCCCGACGAGCGGAAACGGACCATTTTCGACTTGCCGGTGGAGCAGAAAACCGCCTTCCTCTTCGGCACCGAACTGACGGGACTCTCCGAAGAGGCCATCAAATACGCCGACGGCAACGTGCTTATCCCGATGTACGGTTTCACCGAAAGCTTCAACATTTCCAATTCTGCTGCCATCATTCTGTCGCATTTTTCCGAAAAAATGCGACACTCCGACGTAAAATGGCAACTTTCCGACGAAGAAAAGGCGGAACTCTATTTCGAATGGCTGCAGAAAACCGTAAAAGATCCCGATGGGCTGATTCGGCAATATTACAAATCTACAAAATCATAGCGCTACCGAGCTCTTGCCCCTATCGGGGCCGCTTAAGGAAAAGGTTTTTCTATTACCTTTAACTTCGCACCTTTTAACCTCGTAACCTAAAAAATTGTATCTTTGCCCGCTCAAATATAAAAGGAATATGAACGACGAAAAATTATTCACCGAATTCCCGCCCGTGACCACGGAGCAGTGGGAAGCCACCATCAATAAAGACCTTAAAGGCGCCGATTACGAGAAGAAATTGGTCTGGAGAACCGACGAAGGTTTCCAGGTCCGTCCGTACTATCGCGCCGAGAATCTTCAGGATTTGGACTACCTGAAGACTATGCCGAACGAGTTCCCCTACACGCGCGGCACGAAAGCGCGTGACAATCACTGGGACATCGTGCAAGAGATTGAGGAGGCCGATCCCGCCAAGGCCAACGCCATCGCGGTGGACGCCCTGAAACGTGGTGCCACTTGCATCGCATTCAACGCCGCCAACATCGACGGCGAAGCGGCTCTCAACACGCTGCTGAAGGACATTGACCTGAACGTCAACGGCGTGCAGTTCAACCATGTGAAGAGCTACCTTGACCTGATGAAGCTCTTCGTGGCGTATGTGGAGGCCAACAACTTTGACCCCGAGAAGGTAACGGGCAGCATTAACTTCGACCCGCTGACCTACCGTCTGCGCCACAACAAGTTCTGGAACTCCGCCGAGGAGGACATGCAGCAGGCTGTCAAACTCTTGGAGATGAACGGCTGCATGAAGCAGTTCAAAGTCATAAACGTGAACGGCATCACGCTTCACAATGCCGGCGCGACCATCGTACAAGAGTTAGCTTACACGCTCAACATGGCCAACGAATACCTCGCTTTCTGCACCAGCAAAGGTATCAAACCCGAAAAAGTGGCCTCCCGGATGCAGCTCACGCTCTCCGTCGGTTCCAACTATTTCATGGAAATCGCCAAACTGCGCGCCACACGTCTGCTCTGGTCCACCATGGTGGCCCAGTACAAGCCGGAATGCGACTGCGCGTACAAGATTCATATCAATACCGTCGCATCTACTTGGAACAAAACCCTTTACGATCCGTACGTCAACATGTTGCGCAGCACCACCGAGGGCATGTCGGCAGCCATTGGTGGCTCCGATTCCATTTCACTGCAACCGTTTGACGTGGCCTACAAGGAAAGCGACGAGTTCTCCCGCCGTATCTCCCGCAACGTGCAGGTGATTCTCAAAGAAGAAGCCTTCATGGACCGCGTGGTGGATCCCGCCGCCGGTTCCTACTATGTTGAGAATCTTACCAACTCCATCGCAGAAAACGCTTGGAAACTGTTCCAAAGCGTTGAGCAACAAGGCGGTGCACTCAAGATTATCGAAGACGGCTCCATGCGCGAAGCCATCGAGGCCAGCTGCCAGAAGCGCGATATGAACATCGCAACCCGCCGTTATATCCTGCTCGGCACCAACCAATATCCGAACATCAACGAGACGATGGCCGACAAGATCGAGCGTGTGAAAACCGACGACTGCGAGGGGTTGAAGACCTACCGCGGCGCCATGGCCTTCGAGGAAGTGCGCCTCGAAACCGAGAAATACGCCAAAGAGAATCATCGTCCGTCCGTGTTCCTGCTGAAGGTCGGCAACTTGGCCATGCGTCAGGCGCGCGCCGGATTCATCACCAACTTCTTCGGTTGCGCCGGCTACCAGATTGTGGAGCCCGCCGGTTTCCCGACCGTGGAAGAGGGTGTGAAGGCCGCCGGTGAGGCGAAACCCGACCTCATAGTGGTCTGCAGCTCCGACGAGGAGTACGCCACCCTCGGCGTGGAGGCCGCCAAGCAGTGCAAGGCACAGTTCCCGAACACGCCGTTCCTCGTGGCCGGCAACCCCACCGAGTGCCTCGATGCCCTCAAGGAGGCCGGCACGGATGATTTCATCCACGTGCGCGTCAACATCCTGGAATCCTTGCGGAAATACAACCAGATGCTGTTGAAATAATATCGTAGAGACGTGGCGCGCCACGTCTCTACAACAATAAACAAATCCCCTTCCTTCACGGAGGGGGATTTTTGTTATTTTTGCCGCCGTTTTCAAAATCCACCATATATGATGAAAACCGTTCGATTTTTCGCCGCTTTGTTGTTAGGACTGGCCCTGTTTTTCCCGGCCTGCCACTCCCCGAAAACCGCCCCGAAGGAGGCGTTCTTCACATGGGAAGACTCCTACCACCGGCCCATCACACTGGCTGAGGCACCGCAGCGCATAGTATCCATCTCGCCCGCCATCACCGAGGTGATGTTTCTTGTTGGGGCGCAGGACAAACTCGTCGGAGTGTCCGATTATTGCAAGTATCCACCTGAAACCGAGAAGATTACGAAAGTGGGCGGAATGCACAACATCAACTTCGAGCAGCTGCTCTCGCTGCATCCGGACGTGGTGCTCATCGGGTCTATGATCTCGCAGCAGGATGTGGATGTCATCGAAAAGATGGGGATTCCCGTAGTCTGCATCGTGGAGGAGTCGTCGTTAGAGGGCATGGCCGAGATGATGGAGGTGGTCGGGAAAATCGCGCAGTGCGAGGAGAAAGGAAATGCCGAGGCCGCAAAGTGGAAGAAGAAAATCGCCGAAAGGAAGGCCAACGCGCCCGCGCCCGAGAACCGCAAATGTGTCTATTACGTGGTCGGGTTTGGCGACGGCGGCGACTTCACCGCGCCAAAAGACACGCACATTCAGGAAATTATCGAGCTCGCGGGTGCCCGCAACGCCGGCGACTCCCTCACGGGCTGGAACATCAGCCGCGAATACCTCTTCAAAGTCGATCCCGACATTATCGTGGTGCGCCAGGAGGACCGCGACGCTTTCGTGTCGCGCCACCCCTACACGCAGCTCAACGCCGTGAAGAACGGCCGCGTCTACCCTATCGAAAGCGGCTGGATCGACGTGGTCTCCCTCCGCAACATGAACGCGGTGGATTACATTGCGGAAATCTGCGGAAACCGCTGAAATATGCGGAAATAACAAGAAAACTTCTTCTTTAAGCAGCCTATTCCCCTCCTTTGGAGGGGTGCCCGCAGGGCGGGGTGGTAAGGCTTATCAAATCACGATTTATTCCACCGCTTCCTTCAGCCTCTCAGCATTCTCGGCCACCTGCAATGCCTGCATTACCTCCTCGATGTCGCCGTTCATGAAGTTGGCGAGGTTGTACATCGTGTAGTTGATGCGGTGGTCAGTGACACGGTTTTGCGGATAGTTGTAGGTGCGGATCTTCGCGGAGCGGTCGCCGGTGGAGACCATCGTGCGGCGCTTGGAGGCAATTTCGTCGAGGTATTTCTGGTACTCGCGCTCGAACAGACGGGTACGCAGCACGCGCATGGCCTTTTCGAGGTTCTTGATCTGCGATTTCTCATCCTGGATGGAGACCACGATGCCAGAGGGAATATGGGTGAGGCGCACGGCGGAATAGGTGGTGTTCACGCACTGTCCGCCGGGACCGGAGGCGCAGAAGGTCTCCTTCTTGATGTCACTTTGTTTGAGTTCAACATCGAACTCGTCGGCCTCGGGCAACACCACCACGGAGGCGGCGGAGGTGTGCACGCGCCCCTGCGACTCGGTCTGCGGCACGCGCTGCACGCGATGCACGCCCGACTCGTACTTCATAATGCCATAGACGCCGTCGCCGGTCACGGAAAAGTCGATTTCCTTGTAGCCACCCACGGTGCCTTCGGTCATGGAGAGCACCTCGATTTTCCAACCTTTCTTGTCGCAGAAGTGCTGGTACATGCGGAAGAGGTCGCCGGCAAAGATGCTGGCCTCGTCGCCGCCCGTACCCGCACGGATTTCCATCTGCGCATTCTTGCTGTCCTGCGGGTCAGAAGGCAGCAGAAGCAACCTTATTTCTTCTTCAAGCGTCTCTTTTTCAGTAAGATATGCATCCAACTCCATCTTTGCCATCTCGCGGAACTCCTCGTCCTTTTCGTTGGCGAGAATCTCCTTCGCGCTGGCGATGTTGTCAATCACATCCTTATATTTCTTATATGCGTCCACTACGGCCTGCAACTCCTTGTAGTCCTTGCTCAGCTTGACATAGTTCTTCATGTCGGACATGATGTCCGGCTTGGTGATTTCCTCGCCGATCTGCAGCCACCGCTGGTAAATGAGCTCTAATTTATCCAGTAAATCGTTCATATATAAGCCTTTCTGTCTTTTCTGTTTCGGGCTGCAAAAATACACTTTCTTTGTGAATTGTGATTAGTGATTAGTGAATTGTAGTTTAAGCCCTTTCAAATCACTATTCACTGCTCACAAATCACTAAAAAAATAGTACTTTTGCCGCCGATATTTACGAATATGCTACGATACATCGTCAAAAAGATAGGGTACGGATTGCTGCTGATGCTCGGGGTGACGACGCTGGTGTTCTTCCTGTTCACCGTGCTGCCGTCGGATCCGGCGCGCATGATTATGGGACAGCGCAGCGACTTGGAGACGGAGGAGGCCATCCGCAAGGAGATGGGTCTCGACCTTCCTCTCGGGGTGCAGTACCTGGCCTACCTCAACGATGTGTCGCCTATCTCCTGGCACAAAACCGACGACAAGACCTCGTTCTTCTACCTCAACGACGACAACTATCACTATGTCAAGTTGATACCGATGAAAAAAACGGCTATCGTGCTGAAAGCGCCATACTTACGTCGGTCGTATCAGAGCAAGCGCCCCGTGACGGAAATCATCGGCGAGGCTTTCCCGAAGACCGTATTGTTGGCCGTGGTCTCCATCGTGTTCGCGCTGATTGTAGGCATTATCATCGGCATTTTCTGTGCGTTGCACAAAGGCACCTGGTTCGACAAGAGTGCGCTGGTGATTTCAGTTTTAGGCATGTCGGTGCCGTCGTTCTTCGCGGCCATCCTCTTCGCATGGGTGTTCGCATTCCTGCTGTCGGACATCACCGGACTGAACATGTTCGGGAGCTTATACACTGTAGATGATTATGGATCAGGACAATACGTCAACCTCAAGAACCTGATTCTGCCCGCGCTGACCTTGGGTATCCGACCGTTGGCGGTGGTGATTGAGTTGACGAAAAACTCGCTGTTGGACGTGCTGTCGCAGGACTACATCCGCACGGCGAAGGCCAAGGGGCTGGGACAGAAAACGGTGGTCGTGCGACATGCCTTGAAAAACGCGCTGAACCCAGTGGTGACTGCCATTTCGGGCTGGTTGGCGGGACTGTTGGCGGGTGCGGTCTTCGTGGAATACATCTTCGACTGGAAAGGCATGGGCGTGGTCATCCTCGACGGCCTCGACAAGTACGATTTCCCCGTGGTGATGGGTTCTTTGCTATATGTCTCCATTATCTTGGTGATTATCAACATTGTGTGTGATATTATCTACGGATGGTTGGATCCGAGGGTGAGCCTGTAGAGACGTGCCGTGGCGCGTCTCTACGCTAACCAGAAGACGGGTCCGCACCGTTTGAAAAAAATGCATGTCCCGTGCCATTTTTTCGCTTAAATTTTTTTTCCCGAATAAGTCGCTAATAATCAACCCGAAAAAAATATCAACGGCTTCTTGTTAATAATTATCGGTGTCGGAAAGGGGAAAGTACCGATACAATTTTCTATTTTAGCAAACTCGAAAGATAGGCTATAGGATTTTTGTAATGTGTTAAGAATTAGATTTTTGGAAGATTTTTAGGTGAAGTGTGTGCGAAAAATAGCCTCTGTTTTGAGAAAAACGAGCGAAAGAAAGTATAGATAAGACAAAACCAAAAACCGCCATATTATGAACGAAGATTTATCCCTTTTCAGCGCAGCGAACGAAGAGGATGTGGAGCAGGAAATAATGAACGAGCAACTGCAGAAGTCGATGAGCGAACTGATGGCCAACCGCAGTTCAGCCATGCAGCGGTACGCGCAGGACACATCGGCCGTGATGCCGGACGCGGAGCTTGACGAGCCCGTTCCGGAACCCGTCACCTACACCAAGGAGGAGATTTTCCCCGACGTGGCGGCGTATTTCGGCGGCGACGAACTGGCGGCCGGCGTTTGGATTGACAAATACGCGCTGAAGAATGCCAACGGCGAGCTGGTGGAGCGCACTCCGGCGGACATGCATCGCCGCATGGCCCGCGAATTCGCCCGCATTGAGCGCCGTTATGCCAACCCGATGAGCGAGGAACAGATCTTCGACCTTTTCGACCATTTCAAGTACGTGATTCCGCAGGGCAGCCCCATGGCCGGTATCGGCAACAAGTACCAGGTGGTCTCCCTCTCCAACTGCTTCGTCATCGGCAACAGCGGCAACGCCGACTCCTACGGCGGCATCATGAAGATGGATGAGGAGCAGGTGCAGCTGATGAAACGGCGCGGCGGCGTCGGCCACGACATGTCCGACATCCGTCCCTCCGGCAGCCACGTGCAGAACTGCGCCCAAACCTCCACCGGTATCGTGCCCTTCATGGAACGCTTCTCCAACTCCACCCGCGAGGTGGCACAGGATGGTCGCCGCGGTGCCCTCATGCTCTCCATCTCCATCAAACACCCTGATGCAGAGCAATTTATAGATGCAAAAATGACCCAAGGCAAAGTCACCGGCGCCAACGTCTCTGTTCGCGTCGATGACGAATTCATGCAAAGCGTCCAAAACCATACCCCCTACACACAACAGTATCCCATCAGCGGCGACAACCCCAAAGTGAAACGTGAGACTGATGCCAAGAAACTGTGGGACAAGATTATTCACAACGCCTGGAAGTCCGCCGAACCCGGTGTCCTCTTCTGGGACAACATCCGCCGCGAGTCCATTCCCGACTGCTACGCGGACGAAGGTTTCGAAACCATCTCCACAAACCCCTGCGGCGAAATCCCGCTCTGTCCCTACGACAGCTGCCGCCTCATCTCCATGAACCTCTACAGCTACGTCGACAACCCGTTCACCGAAAACGCCGTCTTCAACATGCCGCGTTTCCGCCAGCATGTGCAGTACGCGCAACGACTGATGGACGACATTATCGACTTGGAGTTGGAGAAAATCGACGCTATCCTGGCCAAGATTGAGAGCGACCCCGAAAGCGAGTCCGTGAAGCGCGTGGAGAAAGAGCTCTGGCTCAAAATCCGCAAGCAGTCGCTGAAAGGCCGCCGCACCGGTTTAGGTATCACCGCCGAAGGAGACATGCTCGCCGCCCTCGGCCTCACCTACGGCACCGACGAGGCCAACGCCTTCTCCACGGAAGTGCACAAACAGCTGGCCCTCGCCGCCTACCGCTCCTCCGTCACCATGGCCAAGGAGCGCGGTGCGTTCCCCATCTACAGCTGCATCAAGGAAGGTCACAACCCCTTCATCCAGCGCCTCCGCGACGCCGACCCGAAACTCTACGACGACATGATTCGCTACGGCCGCCGCAACATCGCCCTGCTCACCATCGCCCCCACCGGCAGCGTAAGTATTTGTACACAAACCACTTCCGGTATCGAACCCGCCTTCAATGTGGTTTACAAGCGCCGCCGCAAAATCAACCCCAACGACATTTCTGTCTCTAAAACTGTGGTTAAGGACACGGTCGGCGACATGTTCGAGGAATACATGGTGTTCCATCACAAATTCGTGGTTTGGGCCGAAACCAAAGGCTACACCCTCGAACAGATGAAAAACATGAGCGAAAAGGAGATTTTCGCACTTGTGGAGCAGTCTCCTTACTACAAAGCCACCGCCGCCGATACCGACTACATCAAGAAAGTCGAGCTGCAAGGTTCCGTGCAAAAGTGGGTGGACCACTCCATCTCCGTCACGGTCAACCTGCCGGCCGACATCACCGAGGAGGTGGTCGGCGACCTCTACATGAAAGCCTGGGAAGTGGGGTGCAAAGGCCTGACCGTCTATCGCGAGGGCTCCCGCGATGGCGTGCTCAACTCCCTCGATCAATCCAAGAAAGAAGAGGAAAACAAGGAAAAACCGAAGAACTTCAAACGTCCCCGCGAGTTGCGCGCTGACGTCATCCATTTCAAGAACAACAACGAGGATTGGGTGGCCTACATCGGACTCTACGAGGGCAAGCCCTACGAAATTTTCACCGGTAAGACGGGCGACGAAAGTTTCCTGCTGCCCAAGTGGGTCGATCACGGCATCATCGTGAAAAACCGCCACGAAGACGGTACCAAATCCTACGACTTTGTCTACAACGACAAGGCCGGCTACGAAGTGATCCTGCGCGGCCTCGACCGCTGCTTCGACCAGGAGTTCTGGAACTACGCCAAGATGACCTCCGCGCTGCTGCGCAACGGTATCCCCGTGAACCACATCGTGAACATTATCTCCGGCCTCAACTTCCGCCAGGAGAGCATCAACTCATGGCGCAACGGTGTCTGCCGTGCCCTCAAGAAATTCATCCAAGACGGCACCAAACAGAAAGGTGTTGTCTGTCCCAACTGCCAGCAGAAAGACACGATGGAGTTTAAGGAAGGCTGCCTGACGTGCTCGAACTGCGGGTACGCAAAATGTGGTAATTAACCCTGTAGAGACGTGCTATGGCACGTCTCTACATTAAAAATATTTCATTAAGCAGCCTCGAAGAGGCAAGATTTTAATAACCCCACACTGCGCTACGCTTGTGTGGGGGTCATAAACAAAAACAACGAAAATGTCGGATTCGCAACAGACGGTATTCTTATACGTTCCCTGCCAGATGGACCTCTTCCAGGCAGAGACAGTGACGAGCGTGATTACGGTGCTCAACCGTCTGGAACAGTTCTGCCATTACGACATGGAAAGCACCTGCTGCGGCCGCCGCTTCTTCATGGAGGGCGAAATGCAGTACGCCAAGGACTTGGGTTATCAGGTCATCCGCTCCTACACGGAATATTGCGAATTGCACGGCAAAAAGTTCCCAGTGGTTGTTCCCGATGCCGCCTGCGCAGGCTTCATGCACCGCCATTTCGATCTTATCCTCAAGAACGCCACGCTTCCTAACGAGCTCAACACCTTCATCAAAAATGTGTATGAGCTGTGTGATTACATTGTCAATGTGTTGAAAGTGGATCGGTTGGGCAACGAATTTCGTCATCGCGTATTCTACTTCAAATCCTGCTCGGCCAAACATCTTTATCCAGCCAACAACGCCCCGGAGACCTTGCTTCGGAACACTGTCGGTCTCGACCTGATTGAGGACACCGAAGTAAAAAACTGTTGTTGCGGCGCCAACGGCCGTTTCCCGATGCTGAACCCCGAGGCCGCAGAAAAGATGACCGGCGAAATCGTGCTCCGCGCCTACAACCAGGGAGCCGAGTTCATCACCTCCACCGACATTCACTGCCTCCAGCTGTTAGACGCCTACAAACAGCAACACGATGTTGATGTAGGCATTATCCACATCGCCGACATCCTCCGTGGCGAAGAATAGCAATCCCCTACAATAAACATATAAAGTCACAAAAAACAAAGAATATGAAAATATTAGTCCTTAACTGCGGAAGTTCCTCCATCAAATACCAATTGTTGGAGATGGAGCCGCAACCCGAACTTTTGGCTAAAGGTTTGGTTGAGCGTGTCGGCCTGGCGATGGGTGAGTTCACTCACAAACCCGTCGGCAAGGAGAAATGCTACGTGCAGACCCCCATCCCCACGCATGAAGAAGGTATTAAACTGGTACTGAACATGTTGACCGATCCTGAACACGGCGTTATCAAGTCGTTGGACGAGATTGGCGCAGTCGGTCACCGTGTGGCGCACGGCGGTGAATACTTCAAAGAAAGCTGTGTCATCGGCGACAAAGAGCGCGAGGAAATTGCGAAGCTCTGCGCCCTGGCTCCCCTGCACAACCCCGCCAGCCTCACCGGCATCGACGCGATGAAGAAACTGCTTCCGAACGTGAAGCACGTCGGCGTGTTCGACACCTCCTTCCACCAGACCATGCCGTCGGAGGCATTCCTCTATGCCCTTCCGTACGAATATTACACCGAGAAGAAAATCCGCCGCTACGGTTTCCACGGCACAAGCCACAAATACGTGGGTCCGAAGGCCGCTGAAATTGCCGGCATCCCCTACGAGAGCGCGAAAATCGTGAGCTGCCACCTCGGCAACGGCGCATCCATCTGCGCCATCAAAAATGGCAAGAGCATTGACACCTCCATGGGCTTCACCCCGGTGGAAGGCCTCGTAATGGGCACCCGCGTGGGTGACATCGACGCCGGCGCCATGCTTTACATCATGGACACCGAAGGTCTGAACACCAAGGAGATGAACACGCTCATCAACAAGAAGAGCGGTCTGTTGGGCATCTCCGGCAAGAGCGTCGATATGCGTGATATCCGCGCCGGCCGCGATGCTGGTGATGAGCGCAGCACCGACGCCTTCAACATGTTCGCCTACCGCGTGCGCAAGTACATCGGCGCTTATGCAGCGGCTATGGGCGGTGTGGACGTGATTCTCTTTACGGGCGGCATCGGCGAGAACGCCTGGTTCCAACGCGAGAAGATTTGCGAGAACCTGGAATGGCTCGGCGCGAAGATGGACCACGAAGCCAACGAGAAATACTGCGGCGAGGACGGCATCATCTCCACACCTGACTCCACCACGAAGCTCGTGGTCGTGACCACCAACGAGGAATTAGTGATTGCTACTGATACCTACAATCTGCTGTAAAACAAGTTTTTACGGTTTGTATAAACAAACGGACGATTCCGAGAGGGGTCGTCCGTTTTGTTGTTTCTGATTGAGACTTAAGACTTGAGACTTGAGATTTGTAGAGACGGGGCATGCCCCGTCTCTACGGTGAATCTTGAAATGTGCAACTACTTCAACACATTCTGCAAATACTCCGTCGTGATCTCCACCGGCCGGTAGATGCAGTTGGTGAAGTTGTGGTCGTAATACTCCAGCTCGTAATAGTCGTTGCCGCCCCAAAGTTGATGGAAACGCTCGCCGCAGGTGAAAGGTACGAGGCGGTCGCCGTTGCCATGGATGATGCAAGAGCTGCCGTGATAGTTGGCCGCCGTCTCAAAGATAGGAAGATAGAGCGCGGTTTTGAGGTAACGGTGACCGAGAGCGATGTCGTTGATCAGCACAAGGCTGTCAGGCGGATCAAGCGGGTTGAATTCGATACCGAAGAGGTTGCCTCGGGCAATGTCGTCGCGCACCGAAGAGGCCGGGGCCAAGAGCGTCACCGCCTTGATGTCTTCGGGATGCTTGCCCGCGACCATCGCCGCCACTATGGCACCCTGAGAGTGGCCTACCAAGGCGATATCATCTACAAACCGCAAGTCTTGCGCGTAGGCCAGCACCTGCTCCAAATCCTCGATTTCGTTCGGAATCGTCATGTCCACAAACTTGCCATCACTCTTGCCGTGTCCATTAAAGTCGAACATCAGCGTGGCAAAACCTGCTGATCTTAACCGAATGGCAATCCGCCGCATCAATTCGAAATCATGGTCACAGTTCAAGCCGTGGCACATAATCACCAAATCGCAACGCTGACCGGGATTCAATTGCGGCTTGTAGAGCTCAGCCCACAATTTTCCCTTGCTCCCGTCGATGGTGATCGTGTCACAACCTCCGGAAAGCGTAACAGGGGTTGGCTCTATGAAAATATCGTACAGCTTTTTCTCAATCTTATACGACAACACCGTGCTAACCAGCACTTTGCCGTCGGGTCCAACAAGATAAATAGAGGGAATCCAACGCACACCGTAGGCTTTGGCCACCTCCGACTGGTTCATCCGCTTCAGCTCGCTCACCTGCGGGTAGGGAACACCCGATTTGGCGATGAAATCCGTCCATTTCTCCTTGTCCGTGTCGAAAGAGACCCCGAGGAACTCTACGCCTTTTTCGTGGAACTTGTTGTAGAGGCGGATGATTTCGGGGAGGTCTTTGCGGCAGTCGGGGCACCAGGAAGCCCAAAAGTCGATGACGACGTATTTTCCTTTGGAAAACTCACTGAATTTCAACGTTTTGCCATCGGGTGTCTGCAGCTGGAAATCCGGTGCGGGGGTACCTGGTTTCAGCAGTTCCTGCGAGTATGTCTCGTCAAAATCCAGCACCACCTGCGCATGAACACCCGCAAACGCAAATGCCAGGAGGAATAGCCATAAAAGTCGTATATTTTTCATATTGCTTGGGGTTTATATATTCCGAAGATTCAAGTTTCAAGATTCAGGTTTCAGGTTTCAGGTCCAAAGTCTCAAGTCTTAAGTCTAACGTCTCAAGTCTTAAGTCTAACCTCTTCATTATCAATAAGTAGAAGAACAAACGAAATTAAACAGCAAAAGTACCAAAAAATAGTGTATCTTTGCACGCTTAAAAAATGTTAAAATGACGAACGAACATCTGTCTTCCACAATCCTCCCGCGCAGCCGGAAAAGCCGCGCCCGGTACCGCGTGGCGGTGATCGGCAGCGGCAGCTGGGCGACGGCGATTGTGAAGATCATCTCGGTGAACTTGGAACACATCCACTGGTGGGTGAGGCAGGAAGAGGTGGCGGAAAGCATCATGAAATACGGGCACAACCCAAAATATCTCAGCTCCGTCTTTATCAATCCGGAAGACGTGAAGGTGAGCACCGACATCAAGAACACGGTGGCGCGCGCCGACTATGTCATCATTGTCACGCCTTCGGCCTATTTGCACAAAACGTTGGAGCCGCTCAAGCGGTCGCAATTGTCAAAGAAGAAGATCATCCTTGCGGTGAAGGGCATCGTGCCCGAAACCATGCAGCTCATCAGCGACTACATGCAGTCGCAGTTCAAAGTGCCTTTGGATCAGCTCTGTATCATCAGCGGCCCGTCGCATGCCGAAGAAATTGCGCAGGAGAAATTCACCTTCCTGACCGCCGCCTCCACCAACACGGAACTGGCCGAGACGGTCGCGAAATTCTTCACCACCCGCTACTGCCGCACCTCCGTCTCCAACGACGTGATGGGCGCGGAACTGGCTATTGTACTCAAAAACATCTACGCCCTCGGGGCCGGCATCTACAGCGGCCTCGGCTACGGAGACAACTTCATCGCCGCCTACGTGGCCAACTGTGTCAAGGAGATGAAGTACTTTGTATCAGAGGTTTACCCCAATGAAAACCGCCATATCTCCGACTCGGTCTATTTGGGCGACCTTCTCGTCACCGCCTACTCTACTTTCAGCCGCAACCGCCTCTTCGGCATCATGATCGGCCACGGACTTTCGGTGCGCGTCTCCCTCTTGGAACTGCGCATGGTGTCCGAAGGCTACACCGCCAGCCGCTGCGTACACGAAATCAACAAGAAAATCGGCGCCGACATCCCCATCGTCGAGACTATCTACGGCATTTTGTACGAAAACAACAACGTCTCGTCCGAGATGAAGCGCATCGCCGAACATTTTGTGTGATGATCCGTTTCCTGAAACATTCCGAAATCGACCCTGCAAGATGGGATCAGACCGTTCGCAACAGTCTGACCCCCACTATCTTTGTGGAATTTGCAATGCTGGATCTGCTGACCGGTGACGACACTTGGCACGCGCTGGTCGAGGACGATTACGAGGCCATAATGCCCCTTCCAACTCGCCAAAAAGGAGTGTTAAAATATGTTTACACTCCCTTCTTTTTGCGCCAAATGGGCATCTTTTCTGCACGGACGCTGACGCCAGACAAGGTCGAATCCTTTTTGAAAGAGGTGTCTCAACGTTACGTTTTGGCCGATGTGTTGATGAACGTGAACTCGACACCCAAAACGGACGCAGAGGCGTTTTATTCGTACGCATTGTCGCTGCAGCCCTCTTACGATGCGCTTCAGGCGGCCTATTCCAAGAACGCACGCAAAAACCTCAAGGCCGCACAGAACAAACAGTGCCGCGTCACTGTTCAGGAGGAATCCATCACGGATGTCATCGATTTGTTCCGCCTGAACCGGGGAAAAGAGCGGAATGTCCAGTATCATCCTCGGGATTATGCGATACTGGAACGCATCTCTGAAAAACTGTTAAATGACGGATTGTTAGATATTTACGGAGTCCGCACGCCGGACAACGAACTGGCTGCCGGCGCCTTATTCCCGCACGATTTCAACTGCCGCAGCCTGTTGTTCTCCGGTCGCGACAACCGGCTTTCGGCCTGCAAACCCATGTACACCCTAATGGACACTTACATCCGCGAACATGCGGAAACCGGCTGTGTCATAGAATGTTATACCAACAACCCCAATATGGCGGATTTCTATCAGGGTTTCGGCGGACAACGATACTCCTACGCCTTCGTCCGTCGGTTCAAAAACCGGTTTTGGAAGGCACTCCTCTCGCCAAAGCTTTCCAAACTGACATAACACCCACAAAAAAAGGGATACACTTTCGAGTATCCCCAATGCCAATAGCTAACAGCCAATAGCCAAAGTTTAGTACCGGTAAGCGTCCGTTTTATACGGGCCTTCCACTTTCACCCCGATATAATCGGCCTGTTTCTGCGTAAGTTTCGTCAATTTGACACCTATTTTGCCGAGGTGCAAACGAGCGACCTCCTCATCGAGGTGCTTCGGCAGGTTGTAAACACCCACCTTGTATTCGTGCTGCCAAAGGTCGAGCTGGGCCATCACCTGATTGGTGAAGGAGTTGCTCATCACGAAGGAGGGGTGGCCGGTGGCGCAACCCAGGTTTACGAGGCGGCCTTCGGCAAGGATGAAAATGGAGTGCCCATCGGGGAAAATATACTCATCCACCTGCGGCTTGATATTGCGCTTCTTGATGTTGGTTTGGCTCTCGAACGCGCTGACCTGTATCTCGTTATCGAAGTGACCGATATTGCAGACGATGGACTGGTCTTTCATCTTGTTGAGGTGATCCACGGTGATAACATCGCAGTTACCGGTGCAAGTGACGTAGATATTGCCCTCATCGAGCGCATCTTCCACAGTTTTGACCTCGAAGCCCTCCATCGCGGCCTGCAGAGCGCAGATGGGATCGACCTCGGTGACAATCACGCGGGCACCGTAGGAGCGCATCGCCTGCGCACAGCCCTTGCCCACGTCGCCGTAACCGCACACGACGACCACCTTGCCGGCCACCATCACGTCGGTGGCGCGCTTGATGCCATCGGCGAGAGATTCGCGGCAGCCGTATTTGTTGTCGAATTTTGACTTCGTCACGGAGTCGTTGACGTTGATGGCGGGGAAGAGCAGCTCACCGCGCTCCATCATTTGGTACAGACGGTGCACGCCAGTGGTCGTCTCCTCGGAAACGCCCTTAATCTCCTTCACCATGTTGTGCCAGTGATGCGGATCTTCCTTCAGCACCTGTTTCAAGGTGTTGAAAATCACGGCTTGTTCGTGCGATTCGGGGGTGGCATCGAGAACGGTCGGGTCATCTTCGGCCTTGCAGCCCAAATGGATGAGCAGGGTGGCATCGCCGCCGTCATCCACGATGAGTTGCGGGCCTTTGCCATCGGGGAACGAAAGGGCGTTCACGGTGCACCACCAGTAGTCTTCCAAGGATTCTCCCTTCCAAGCGAAAACGGAGACACCGTTGTCGGCAATAGCGGCGGCGGCGTGGTCTTGCGTGGAGAAGATATTGCAACTGCACCAGCGCACTTCCGCACCAAGGTGCGTCAGCGTCTCAATCAGCACGGCCGTCTGGATAGTCATGTGCAGCGAGCCCATAATGCGCACACCCTTCAAAGGTTTGCTGTCACCGTATTTCTCACGGATGGCCAGCAGACCCGGCATCTCCTTTTGGGAAACATCAATGTCCTTGTGTCCCCATTCCGCCAACGACATGTCAGCGATTTTGTATTTTAAAGTTTTGTCTATCATATTGTTATAATTTTTATTTGTTCGAAAAATTGAGGCTGCAAAGATAGTATTTTAATTATGAATGTAGAATTATGAATGTAGAATAGAAACCGAAAAAAATTATATCTTTGCGCTTTCTAACAATAAAATTGTAACATTATGGCTATCACGAAATTAGACCAATTAGTAGAGTTAGTGAAATCAAAACCGAAAAAAAGACTGGTGGCTGCAAACGCCAACGATGCGCACACCATTGAGGCCGTTTACGCCGCTGTGGAACTGGGCGTGATTGACGCTACCCTCGTCGGTAACCCCGAGGAAATCGAAAAAGTGTGCAAGGAACACGGCTTTGATATGTCGAAGTTCACCATCGTGCCCGAATATGTGGACACGAAGGCGGCCACGAAGAGCTGCGAACTCATCAACGCCGGCGAAGGCCAGATTCTGATGAAGGGTCTGCTACCCACCGACAAATACATGCGCGCCATCCTGAACAAGGAGAAGGGTCTCTGCCCGCCGAAGGCCACCCTGTCGCACGTGACCGTGATTGAGAACCCTGCTTACCACAAACTGCTCATCGTGGGCGATGTGGCCGTGATTCCCGCCCCTGAGTTCAAAGAAAAACAAGCTATCCTCAAATATTTGGTCGAAACGGCCAAGGCTCTCGGCATTGAGAGACCGAAAGTGGCCTGCTTAGCCGCCACCGAGCAGATGTCTGTGGGTATGCAGGCTTGCGTGGACGCCGCCCTTCTCGCCGCTATGGGCAACCGCGGTCAACTGGGCAACGTGGCCGTTGAAGGTCCTATCTCGTTGGACCTCGCCATCGACCCGGAGACGGTGGAAATCAAGAAGTTCAAGAGCGAAGTGGCCGGCGATGCCGACTGTCTGCTCTTCCCGAACATCGAGACAGGTAACGTCTTCTACAAATGCTGCACGAAATTCAGCCATGCTGAACTGGGCGCACTGTTGAAGGGCGCCAAGGTGCCGTGCGTGCTCTCCTCCCGCGGCGACAGCGCCAAGACCAAAATGTACTCTATCGCCCTGGCCGCCTTGATGGCCTAATCCCTATTAAGAATGATGACCCTGGCCGCCATATTCGACTTCGTCAGCTTCCGCGTCGTGGATGTCCTCGACATCCTGATTGTGGCGATACTGCTTTTCGAGCTCTACAAACTGACGAAAGGCACCGCCGCCGTGAAGATTTTCTGGGTGCTGGCGCTGCTGTTCGTGATTTGGGAGGTGGTCTCCTATTTCCACTTCACCATGCTTTCTGCCCTGATGGGGGAACTCATGAACGTGGGCGTGCTGGCCGTCATCATCCTGTTCCAACCCGAAATCCGCAAATTCCTGCTCTACATCGGTGATGGCCGGGTGGTGCACTTTTTCAGCGACAGGTTCTCAAAGCAGAACAAAAACTCTGCCTACGTTGAGGAGATTGAAGCGGTGAAGAGTGCCTGCCGCCACATGTCGGCCACCATGACAGGCGCCTTGATCATCTTCGCCCGGAAGACCCCGTTAGACGAGTTTCTGAACACCGGCGAGGTGATTGACGCCAAACCTTCGGCGGAACTACTGGAGAATATCTTCTTCAAAAACAGTCCGTTGCACGATGGCGCAGTCATCATCAAGGATCATCGGATTGCGGCCGCGCGCTGCATCCTGCCCGTATCGAAAAATCGCGACTTACCGCAGGAGGTCGGTCTGCGCCACCGCTCTGCCCTTGGCGCCACCGAATTCACCGATGCCATCGCCGTAGTCGTTTCCGAACAGACCGGCAATATCTCCATCTGCCACAACGGCCAGCTCACCCGCGACTACACCTCCTCCACGCTCCGTCAGGCGCTTGAGGAGATGCTGACGAAGGAGTAAGGCATTAGGGAGTAGGCATTAGGCAATAGGAAACAGGCAACAGGGTTTTAGAACAGTAAACTTGTTGCCTGTTTTTTTGACCTTTGACCTTGACTTTGACCGTTGACTTTGTGGGTTAAACCTTTCGATAGAAACAGAGTCGCAATTTTTGTTATATTAAATATTGTATGAAGAAATATTTTGTGATAGCAAGTGTTATATTGTTGGTTTTCAGCAATATATATGCCCAAGAAAACACCTTGAAACAAACCTTCACCCTTGAGGATTGTCTGCATTACGCAGAATCCAACAACTTCTCTCTCCAGTCCGGCAGTATCGACATTTCCACGTCGGAGCTGAATTTGCGGCAGGCAAAGGAGAACATCGCCCCGACGGTTTCGGGTTCGGTGACACAGGGTTTCAACTTCGGCAACTACGAGAAATCCGTTGGCTGGAATGGCAACTATGGCATCAACGCGGGTATGACCCTTTTCAACGGGTTGAGCAATGCCAACAAAATCAAACAGAGCAAGCTGAATGTCGAACAGTCGCAACTCTCGCTTGAAAGCAGCAAAAACAAAATCCGCATATCCGTGATACAGGCTTTCTTGGCCATTATGATGAACGAGGAGATCCTCGGCTACCAACAACAGGTGCTCACCGCCAGCCAAGAGCAGATGGAGCAGGGAAAACAGCAGCTCGACGTGGGTCAGATTCTCGAAAGCGACTACAAAATGTTGCAGGCACAATACACGTCCGATCTCTACAATATCGAAAACACCAGACACACTATCCAATCCAACTATCTAACACTTAAAAACTTACTCTCCATAGATCCTTCCGTACAGATTACCATTGTCCCCCCCGACAGCGCTACCTTGTTCAAAAACTTGGAGCTTCCCGAGTTGCAGGAGCTCATCGACCGTTCCACCAACTACCTGCCAGAACTGAAGATGAGTGAAAACGAGATCACCAACGCAGAGTACAACATAAAAATCCAGAAGGCGAATTACTACCCGACACTTTCGGCAAGCGCGGGCATCAGTACAGGTTACAACGGTTCGAATCTGACTTCGCCCAACACCGGCTGGGGCACACAGCTGTGGCACGGTCTTGGCGAGAACATCGGCCTCAGCCTCAACATCCCAATCTACCAGCGCAGCAGCGTCCGCAACAGTGTGAAACTGGCAGAATACCGCGCCGAACAGGTTGAATTGGAAAACAAAGAAACCATCTACAAAGTCAATCAGGAGTTGCATCAGAGCTACATCGACGTGGCCAAGGCGCAGAACAACTACATCTCAGCGGAGGCCAAGAAAGACGCCTACCTCGCCAACTACAAAACCTACAGCATGCGTTTCAAATACGGCTCCGTCACCGCCGTCGACCTCATCCAGCAACAGACCAACTTCCTTAACCAGCTCAACCTGTTCATGCAAGCCAAATACTCGTACGTGCTGCAACGGAAGATTTTGGATGTGTACATGGGAATACCTGTAACCCTGTAGAGACGTGGCGCGCCGCGTCTCTACTAAAATATAAATCCTTAAGCAGTCTCGAAGAGACAAAATTTTAATAACCCCATACAAGCGAAGCGCAGTGTGGGGAATCAAAAAATAAAAATATGAAAAAATCGAAAAAACTCTGGTGGATATTGGGCATTATCGCGGTGGTGATTATCGCGTTAATCCTGACTTCCGTATTCAAGAAAGGCAAGAAAGGCGAGCTGCGGGTGATGACCGAGCGCAGCGTCATCGACAGTATTGAAGTCACCGTGACAGCCACCGGCGAGCTGCAGCCTGTCTATAAGGTGGATGTCGGCACGCAGGTGTCCGGTATCGTGGAGCGCATTTACGTGGACTTCAACACCGTGGTGAAAAAGGGGCAGTTGCTGGCCGAACTCGACCGCTCCAACCTCAACGAACAGCTGAAAACGGCGCAGGCCAGTGTGTCGAACGCGCAAAGCAACCTGACACTGGCGCAACAGCAGTATGACCGCATCAAAATCCTGTACGACAACAAGGCGGCCACGCTGGAGGCTTACGAATCGGCGGTCAACACGCTGACGTTGGCCAAAAACCAGCTCAAAACGGCCCAATCCGAACTGTCGCGCGCGCAGACGAACCTCTCCTACGCCACCATCTATTCGCCCATCGACGGCGTTGTCATGAACAAGGCCGTGGAGGAGGGACAAACAGTGGCGGCCTCCTTCAACACGCCCACGCTGTTCACCATCGCCAACGACCTGACCAAGATGCAGGTGGAGGCAAAGGTGGATGAGGCCGACATCGGCGAAGTGAAGGCCGGGCAACCCGTCATCTTCACCGTCGATGCTTTCCCCGGCGACGTCTTCACCGGCACGGTCAAGGAGGTCCGCATCAACCCGACGGTGACGGCCAACGTGGTGACGTACACCGTCATTATCGACGCGCCCAACCCGGAAAGCAAGCTCTTCCCGGGCATGACCGCCAGCGTGACCATCACCACCAAGAAGGAGAGCGGCGTCTGCATCCCGATGACCGCCCTGTTCGCCTCCATCGACCCCGAATCCATGAAGCTGTTGGAAAAGAAGGGGTACACCTTCAAGTCGCTGTATAAAAACCAGGAAGAGCTCACCCAAGGCTTGAAAGATGTGACGAAAAAGACCATTTGGGTGAAGAGAGGGGAAAACGCCTATGAGCAAATCAGCGTGACCGTGGGTCTGAACAACGGTGTCAACACCCTGATAACCGAAGGCTTGCGTGAAGGTGAAGAGGTGGTCGTCAATGTCAGCGAAGTCATGGAGGGAATGCCGGGCAAAGGTTCGGATGAAGGCGGCTCCAGCCCCTTCAAGATGGGTCCGCCAGAGCGAAAAACCAGGTAGGGATGCACCTGTGTGTGCGTCCTCCACAGAAAAAGGACAATTATGGCAAAAGACATATTACGAGTAGAGAAATTAGAGCGTGTGTTCCGCGTGGGCAGCGAGGATGTCAGGGCCTTGCGCGGGGTCTCGTTCACCATCACCGAAGGCGAGTTCGTGAGCATTATGGGTACCAGCGGATCGGGAAAATCAACCCTGCTGAACATTCTCGGCTGTCTGGACACACCCACCGCCGGCGACTACATCATTGACGGTGTATCTATCAAGAAACTGAGCAAAAACGAGTTATCCACGCTGCGAAACCGCAAGATCGGGTTCGTGTTCCAGAACTACAACCTGTTGGCGCGTACCACGGCCCTCGAAAACGTGGAACTGCCATTGTTTTACAACAGCGACGTACCCGCCAAGGAACGCCGCGACCGTGCCGTTGCGGCATTGAAACTGGTGGGATTGGAAAGCCGGATGGAGCACATGCCGAACCAGCTCTCCGGCGGACAGCAACAGCGTGTGGCCATCGCCCGCGCCTTGGTCAATGATCCCGTCATCCTGCTCGCCGACGAGGCCACCGGCAACCTCGACACCCGCACCTCCTACGAAATCATGAGCCTCTTCCAAGACCTTCACAGTCAAGGCAAAACCATCGCGTTCGTGACCCACGAGCCCGACATTGCCACCTTCACCACCCGCAAGATCAAGCTCCGTGACGGCCAAATCATCGAAGATGCGCCCATCGACACGCAATCGGCCGCCGAAGCACTCGCCGCCATCAACCTCCAAAAAGAAGACTAAGCTATGAATATCGGAAATCTTGTAAAAGTCGCCTTCAGTTCGCTGTTCCGCAACAAGATGCGCACTGCGCTGACCATGTTAGGCATCATCATCGGCATCGCGTCCGTTATCGCCATGGTCAGCATCGGGCAGGCCTCCACGCAAAGTGTCAAATCGGAGCTCTCCACCATGGGCTCCAACATGATTATGATTATGCCCGCCCGTCAGCAGCGGGGCGGTGTGGATATGGGCATGTCAGCTTCCAAATCGTTGGACAACAAAGACTTGGAATCCCTGACCCAAAACACCCGCTATGTGGCTGCGGTATCGCCGATGGTGAGCTCCAGCAAGCAGCTGATCTACGGCAACAACAACCACAGCTGTTCCATCAGCGGCGTGTCGGCCTCCTACCTCGACATCCGCAAATACGAGTTGGCGGAGGGGGTGATGTTCACCGACGAGGACGTGAAACGCTACAACAAGGTGTGCGTCATCGGCAAGACGGTGGTGGAGAAGCTTTTCACCAACGGGGAGAACCCGATTGGCAAGTCCATCCGGGTCGGTTCTATCCCGATGACCGTCATCGGGGTTTTAGCCTCCAAAGGACAGAACGGAATGGGTAACGACCAGGATGACATCGTGTTAGCACCATATACCACCATCCAAAAGAGGTTCTTGGGCATCACCTACTTCAACATGCTGTTTGCTTCGGCCACCTCGGAAGAGGAATCCGAACTGGCCGCCACAGAAATTACCTACATCCTGCGCAGCAACCACGGCATCAAAAGCGGCATGAGTGACGACTTCGACATTCGCACGCAGGAAGAGCTGGTCTCCACCATCAGTTCTGTCACCGGCCTGATGACCACGTTGTTGGCGGCCATCGCCTCCATCTCGTTGGTGGTGGGCGGCATCGGCATTATGAACATTATGTACGTGACTGTGACCGAGCGTACTAAGGAGATTGGTCTGCGCATGGCCATCGGAGCGCACAACCGCGACATCATGCTGCAGTTTTTAAGTGAAAGTGTGATTCTGAGTCTGATTGGCGGCATTATCGGCATCATATTAGGGCTGATTATCGCGTATGTAGCCTCCAAGCTGATGCACATGCCGTATGTGGTGAGCCAGATGGCCATTGTGGGGTCGTTCCTGGTCTGCGCCCTCACCGGTATCTTCTTCGGCTGGTACCCCGCGAAGAAGGCAGCGAATATGGATCCTATTTCGGCATTAAGGTACGAGTGATCTCCGCGTATCGCGCGTATCTGCACGTATAAATTCTCCCGCAGATCTCGCAGATTTGCGCAGAAAATAAGGTCTGCGTTAGTCTGCGTAATCTGCGGGGATTTTTTCACAATATTTCGTACTTTTGCCGCCGCAAAAAATCGAGAGAAATGGAGCAGAAAAACAATGTTAAAGAGCAGATTATCGCATACTTAATGTTAATCGTCGGCAGCTTCCTTTTTGCAGTCGGCGACGTGATGTTTGTCAACCCCTACCTGCTGGCACCCGGCGGCACCTATGGCCTTTCCAACGTGCTGAACACCGTATGGCCGTGGAAAATCAGTTACTACGCCATCTGCATGGACATCCCGCTGCTGCTCGTCGGCACTTGGATTCTCGGTCCGAAATTCGGATTCAAGACCATCCTTTCCACTATCCTGATTTTCGCATTCACTTGGGTATTAGAGACTTTCTGGGGTTACAACCCCGTCATTCACGAAGGCATCATGGAAACCGCCAGTATGCCCAACATGGTGCAGATTCCGCACAGCGAACTCTTCTTCATGCCTGACTACTTCCTGAACACCGTCGTGGCCGGCATTATCTACGGTATTGCCATCGGCCTGATTTTCAAGTCGGGCGCCACTTCCGGCGGCAGCGACATCATCTCCATGATCATCCACAAATACACCAAAATCTCCCTCGGAACCCTCGTGATGGTTGTCGATTCCGTCATCACCCTCACCACCCTCATCGCCTTCAAGCAGATCCGTCTGCCCATCTACTCCATCATCTTGATTTACATCGAAGGCAAAATCATCGACCTGATTGTGGACGGTTTGAAGACCTACAAGACGGTCTATATTGTGACCAACAACGTGGAGACGATGCGTAACTATATCCTCAACGACCTCCATCGCGGCGGCACCCTCTTCCTCGGCCAGGGCCTCTACGCCGGCACCGAACGCCCCATGATCTACGTCTCCCTCGAACGCGCCGACCTCGTCAAGTTGAAAAACAACCTCCGCCATATTGATCCCACCGCTTTCGTGAATGTCATAGACAGCGCAGAGATTATGGGACAGGGCTTCAAAGCGCTACCGACGGAGGAATAATAGACTTAAGACTTGAGACTTGAGACTTAGGACTTGGGACTTAAGACTTGGGACTTGAACACTGGGCAGTTTTTATATATAGTATTATTCCTTGAGCAGCCCCGCAGGGGCAAAAGCTCGGTAGCCCAGGGTAAGGCGAAGCCGCAACCCTGGGATTGGAACGAATGACGATAATAATACGATGAACGACATTAAAAACATAGCAGTAATCCTCGCCGGTGGCAGCGGCCAGCGGTTCGGTTCTGCGCTGCCGAAACAGTTCCTGCCGTTGGCGGGGAAAACCGTCATCGAGCACAGCATCGAAGCATTCGAGCAAAACGAAAGCATAGACGAGATTGCGGTGGTGATGAATGCCGACTATCTGCCGCAGATGCAGGAGATTATCGACCGAAATGGCTGGCGGAAGGTGCGCAAACTGCTACCCGGCGGTGCGGAAAGGCATTATTCCACGTTGGCCGCCATCAATGCCTACGACGGGGCAAGCGATGTCAACCTCATCTTCCACGATGCGGCCCGTCCGGCGGTGAGCCAACGGATTATCACCGAAACTGTTACAGCGTTAGAGACCCATCTTGCCGTGGCCGTCGCCATTCCCGCCACAGACACGGTCTTCGAAGTGACCGATGACGGGGATTTCATCACCGCGATACCTGCACGCAAACGGCTGCGCTGCGCCCAGACCCCGCAGGCCTTCCGCATAGACGTCATCCGGGAAGCCTACCGCAAAGCCCTGCAAGACCCGCATTTCACCAGCACCGACGACTGCGGCGTGCTCCTCCGCTATTGTCCTGATGTGCCAATATTCATCGTTCCCGGTGAGGTCGCCAATATGAAGCTCACCTACCCGGAGGATGTGGTAACACTGGAAAAGCACTTAATCCCGTCCTTCTAAACCATCAACCATAGGGCAGGCATAGTATATGCCTACCCGAGAGTATGGCTACAGTATGCCTGCACTATGCCTACAGTATGGGTAGAGTATGGGTAAGACGTGCCATTGGCGCGTTTACAGCACCGTTATCGTTCCTGTTATGCGGAACGGCCGACCTGCATAGTCCGTATATTCGATAACGTAGGTATAGACCGTCTGGTGGTAAATCTTCCCCTTGTATTCGCCGTTCCACTGGAAATTCTTGTCGGTGGAGTAGAACACCATCTCACCCCAACGGTTGAAAACGCTGATTTCGAACAGGTTGATTGAACCTTTCGCGAGCTCCGGAATGTAGAAGTAGTCGTTGAGGCCGTCGCCGCGGGCGGGTGTGATGGCGTTGGGCAGGTAAAGCTGATACACGCAAGGCTCGATAACATACCGCGCCGTGACACTGCAGCCGCCCTCCGAAGCCGTCACTTTGTACACGCCGGGGACTGTCACCGTGATATTCGGCGTCTGCTCGCCGGTACTCCATTCGTAGTCTGTCATGTTTGTCTCCACAAACAGTTCCGCCGACATGTCTTCGCAGAAATCAGCCGTGGGACTGACGATACGTAACGCTGTGTCGATGACGGTAATCGCCAACCGCACAACACTGTCACAGCCATCAATGGTCTGTAGATTGAGGACGCGTGAGAGGGAATCCTCCCCGACCGTCTCCGACGCCGGAATTGCAAACCCGTTCGCATAGTATCCGGTGCCTTCACAGACTTCTGCACTGATATCCGTTTCCCTTGGTTCGTGTATGTCGAGTATCAGCGTCACCGTACTGTCGCAACCGTGGATACTGGTATAATGTATCCAGGAGGTCAGGGTGCCCAAACCTACGGTTTCCGTCTCGGAGATGTTGAAACCATGCTCATTATAAGGATTACCCACACAGACGTCATCATAGATGGTGTCGCTGGAAACCGGCCAAACGGAGATGTCCAACGTGTCGCTGTAGAGCGTGCCGCAATCGGTGCTTATCCAGGCGCGGCGCAGATGGAAGGAGTTGGTCACGGGTGTCTGGAACGTATAATTTTGGGTGGTGTTGGCTCCCTGCAACGGAGTCCACGACGTGCCGTCGGTGGAAATCTGCCACTGATAGACGCAGCCGTCGCCGGTGGCCGCCGTGCCGGAAATCGTGCCAATCGTGTCGCCGAAACAGAGCGTCTGCGGACCGGAAATGTCGCCCGGCAGCATCTGCCCATGCAACGTGTTGAGCGTCACCGAAGCGGTGGCCGAGCAGCCGGCAGCATCTGTGACAGTAAACGTGTAGTCGCCTGCCGGCCGATTGCTAATCTGAGTCGTGGACGACACCGAAGCCCCTGCTCCGTTCGTCCATTGATAGGTTAACGGCGATATACCGCCAGTAACCGTCGCTGTGGCCGCACCGGTATTGTCACCGTAACAGGCAATATGGGTGACATTGCCGATGTTTGCGCTGATTACATCCACCGTCACCGTATAGGTCAGCACACTGTCGCTGCCATGCACGGTCTGCAATGAATCGGTGACTGTCGCCGTGGCCGTGAAAGTGTGCCCGTGCCAGGTCAACGGCACCGCACTGACGCAAACGGTCGTATCAAACGACTGGGAATAGTTCATGTAGATGTACACTTTCTCCAAAATCACAGAATCGCAGCCGTTTTGGGCAGGGAGCGTGTAACTAAACTGGAACTCCGCCGGTGAACCGTACGCGAAAGTGGTGTCGGATGGCACGAAATGATAGGGCAGCTGGCTCTGCAAAAGCTGCAGCGTATCGTGAGTCAGATAGCTGTATTTCACTGTCAGATTGAGCGTTGCAATACTGTCACAGCCTGCAGCGTTCGTCAGAGTATCCTTATAAGTGCCTGTCTGGGTGTAAAGCGTGCCGTTCCAAAGGAAACTGTCGCAGACCGTCGTGTCGGTAGTGGACTGGCTCGGACTGGAAAACGCAACAGTGACAGTGGATTCGGAAGTGCAACCGCCCGCATTGGTGGCCGTCACCGTATAGCTCCCCGCCGTCGTCACGGTAATCGTCTGCGCAGTGTCGCCGGTACTCCAGACAAGGAGAGCCGTCGTATCCGCACAGGCCGCGACCAAATGCGCGGTATCGTCCACGCAAGCCACAGGCTGACCCGTGATGGAGACCGCAGGATTGGGATAGACGCTCAAATTGATGGCAACAGTACTGTCACAGCCATGCGCATTGACCCCGTTCCAAGTAATGATCTGGCTTTGAGTGTAGGTGGTTCCGGCCCAAACAAAACTGTTGCAAACCGTCGTGTCAAAAGCGATGTGGCTTTGCGCATAAACATTAAGGAAGACCACCGTATCGTAACCGCAGCCGTTTTCATCGTAAAAATGGACGGTGTAGGCGGCCAGCGTATCATGTTGCAACGTATCCGGCGGGGAAATGACGAAGGTGGTGGTATCCGTCATCGTCGCCCACGGACCCTCCACCGTCACCGCAACCACCTCTGTGTTGTTCGATGTGGCAAAAGTGGAGGCCAATGCAAGTTCCCATCCGAAAAGATAACCGTTGTCGATCGAATAACCATCCACCACTTCGATGTACCAAGAACCGTTCAGCGGGCATCCGATTAAACTGGAAAACGACTGGTCGGGATGATAGAACTGGGTGCCAGCCGCCACATTGGAAGAGTCGAAAATGTTCTTTGTACCTGCTCCGTATGCGTATGGGTGAGCGTGCGCGTTTACCGACCGGTAAATCAAGCTGCCATTTCCCGGCGCATAGTTGTAACCCTGATCGGTATTGTTCGACCAGCAATAGTTCCAACCGACCCCTGGGGCATTAGAGGAGGCAGAAGCGTTGCAACTTGTTGTGGAATAGTCGTATGCCATTCCGAAAAAGGTCGATTGGCTGGCATTGTTACCGCTTTGCCAACCGATAGAACCCGCAGGAATGGAACCCGTGCAACTGGACGTACCCGTACCGGCATACTTCATAATATCAGCCTTCTGCCCGTTGGGACAGGTGATATTGATGTAGATGTCACCGGCAAATGAGTGCTCCATATTGAGCCTGACATAACGGATGTCATTGACATTGGTCACTGTGGCACCGGCGGCGAAATCGGTGAACGTCAGCGGCGACTGGTAGGAGCAGCCGTAAGGAGAACAGTAAATCCCGTCGGGAAGGAACACTGTCTCCGCCACAGAATGCGTCTCCTCAATGGCACCGATGACGAAATTGTCTGTTGAGTGGTAGCCAGCGGTCATTGTGTAGCTGTTTCCGGCGCACAGATGGGACGGGAGGTTGATAGCGGTCAACGGATCCACCGTCACCACATTGCCAACATTGTATGCATCAGCAGCGGTACAACCGAATTCGTTGGTCACCGTCACGCTGTAAGAGCCCGAAGCATACACGTTGATACTCTGCGTTGTCATACCGTTGCTCCAAAGATACGACACGGCGCTGTCAGCCACAAGCGTGGTGTACGAGTCGGCACAAAGCACCGAAGGTCCGGAAATGTGGGCCGTTGGGCTCGGCAGCGTAGTGACCGTCATGGTCACCGTACTGTCCACTCCGTTGGCGGCGGTCAGCACAGCTGACTGCACCCCCGCAGCCGTGAACGTCTTGCCGTTCCAGACTATCGGCAGCGCATTCGGGCAGACCGCACTATCCGCCTCGGAAGCCACATTGTACAGCACTGTCAGCCCAAACGTGAGCGTACTGTCACAACCATTCACGTTAGTCAGATGTTGTGTATAAACGCCCATCGAATCGTAAGAGTAACCGTTAAGTTGATACGGCAGGCTGTTTTCCACTACCGTGTCCGCGAACGTTCCTTCCGTCGGATAGGCTATCGTCACAGTCATCACCACCGTACTGTCCACGCCGGAAGCCGCTAAAATTGTGACGGAATCCGTGCCCGCACCCGAAAATTCCACTCCGTTCCAGGTAATCGGCAGCAGACTGTCGCACACGGTGCTGTCCACCTCCACCCGCACATTGTACAGCACGGTCAACTCTATGACGAGCGTACTGTCACAACCCAACGCATTCTCCAAATTCTGAATATATGTTCCTGAAGAATCATAATCAATACCGTTGTGCGTGTACGGCAGATTGTTTTCTATTTCGTTGACTATTATAGTATTATATGACGAAATATTGACATTCAACGTCATAACCACCATACTATCCGCCCCATTTGCAGCCTGATGGACAACCGTGTCTGTACCCGCTTCAGTGAATGTGATTCCATTCCATTGCACAGGTAACAGACTGTCGCAAACTGTGCTGTCCAAGTACGTTTTCACATTGTACAACACCGTCAAATCAAGGGTAAGCGTGCTGTCACAACCGGAAACGTTTGTCAGATGTTGGAGATAAATGCCTGTGGTGTCATATTCTGTACCATTCAATAAATACGGCAGGTTGTTCTGCACAACGGTGTCCGTCACCAATCCGGTCGTCGGATAATTCACCGTCAAGGTCATTACCACCAGACTATCGACTTGCGAGGAGGCTATTAACAAGACGGAATCTGTGCCCGCACCTGTGAATTCCACGCCATTCCAAGTAATCGGCAACAGGCTGTCGCACACGACGCTGTCCACCTCCGTCCGCACATTGTACAGCACGGTCAGCACCAGCGTAAGCGTGCTGTCACACCCGATGGCATTATCGAGACTTTGAGTATATGTCCCCGGATCATTGTATTCAAAACCGTTGAGTTCGTAGGGAAGATTATTCTCTATCTCGCTTACAATCAGTGTACTGTCAGAAGAAGATTTGACATTCACCGTCATCACTACGGTACTGTCGACACCGTTAGAAGCCTCCAACAAGACCGAATCCACGCCTGCATCGGTAAACGTTATCCCGTTCCAAACCACAGGCAACAGGCTGTCGCACACGGTACTGTCCAATTCAGTCCGCTGGTTAAGCAACACTGTCAAATGAAAAGTGATAGTGCTGTCGCAGCCAGCAGCATTAATCCGTTGCTGCACATAAACACCCGTCGCAAAATAACTACTGTCGTTCAGCACATACGGAAGGTTATTTTGCAATATGGTGTCGTAAATTTCACTTTCCGTAGGCATCCCCACCGTCAAAGTCAACACCAAGATGCTATCCGCACCACTCGCAGCCTCCAATGTGTCTATAACAACTCCCGCCCCTTGCCAGACATGACCTTCCCATACGGCCGGAAGCATGTTCTGACAAATCATGGCTTGCCGATGCGTAATCGTGTTGTTCGCCACAAACAAATGAATCGTCAACAGGCTGTCGCAATCGGCGACATTGGTAAGATGCTGGATATAAGTACCGGCGGAATCGTAACTCGTCTGGTTGATTTCGTACGGCAAATCGTTCTCCACAATGTTGACAACGATTGTCTCGCTCGTAGCCTCATTGACTATCAGGTTCAAGGAAATAACACTGTCACAGCCGTTTATGGTCAGCAAGGTATCCGTATAGAGACCCGCCGTCATGAGACTTTGGCCGAAAAACAGGAACGTGTCGCCCGCACAGATTTCCGCTGACATGGGGATGTTGTACACAGGGTTGACTGTCAGACTCAATGTAATGATACTGTCACAGCCGCTGATAGACTGCAAAGTGTCTGTATAGACACCCGCCGAGGTTAGGGCCTGACTGAAGAAATAGAACGTGTCGCCTGCGCAAATGGTATCCGACAAAGTAATATAGTAGACTGGGTTGACCGAAAGATTCAGGACAATAATGCTGTCGCAGCCGCTGATAGTTTGCAACGTATCGCGGTAAACACCCGCTTCGGTGAGCGATTCCCCATGGAAATCGAACGTGTCGCCCGCGCAAATGGCTTCCGAAACCGGTACGCTGTAGGTTGGGTTGACGGTCAACGTCAGGGTAATCACACTGTCACAACCCTTGACGGTCTGCAGCGTTTCGGTATATTCACCCTCTTCGGTAAGCTGCTGATCGAAGAAGAGGAACGTGTCGCCCTGACAGATGGCTTCCGAAACGGAAATATTGTAGGTCGGATTGACGACCAAGGTCAAGGTAATCACACTGTCACAGCCAGCAACGGTCTGCATCGTATCGGCGTAAACTCCCTCTTCGGTAAGTAATTGACCAAAGAAAAAGAACGCATCGCCCTGACAAATGGTGACCGTGAAGGGAATGTTGTAGGTCGGATTGACGGTCAGATTCAAGATAATGACACTGTCGCATCCCGAGCTCGTTTGCAGCGTATCGGTGTAGACGCCGGATTGCGTAAGCATCTGGCCAAAGAATAGGAATGTATCACCTTGGCAGATAGATTCTTGCAACGGGATTTCATAGACATCTTCAACTCGCAGGTTCAAAACGAGGATACTGTCACATCCGGCAACGGTGAACAGCGTATCGGCATAGACACCAGTTGAGTTCAACGACTGACCACGCCACATATACGGCAAGTTACTTTCGCAGACCGAAACGTATGAAGTATCCTGATAGACAGGACTTTCCGTCACCGTCAGGAGTTCCATACTGTCGCAACCGCAAGCCAACGGGTGGAACATCGTGAGGGTGTCGACTCCATTGAACGTGTGCCCATGCCAACTCAGCGGGAAGGCATTCGTGCAAATTGTCGTATCAAACGGGTAAATCACGGACAGATGCATCGTCACCACACTGTCGGCGCCGTGCGTTGTAAACAATAATGTGTCGCTACAGCCCGCATGCGTAATCGTCGGCCCGTTCCATACGTACGGCAATTCGTCGGCAGGAACCGTATCGTAAAGATCGGTATGCTTATGGGCATAAATGTGAATGTAAATCGTTGTATCAAAGAGACATCCGTTTTCGTCCGTCAACGTGAACGTATAACCAACGACCGTATCGTTAACCAAATCAGCAGGCGGTATGATGATAAAGGTGGAATCTGCGGAACTGTTTTCCGTCCACAATCCATCAAAACCGATTTCCGACACATGTGCATAATGCGTACTGCACAACTGCTCTGCCACCGAAAGCTCACACTCGAAAACATAGCCATTGTCGCCTTGAATGCCGTCGATTACCTCAACCGTCCAAAGTCCGTTGACGGGGCAGCCCACCAGACTGTCAAAGGGGGCGTCTGGATGGTAGAAGTTCGTGCCGGCCGTCGCATCGGAGGAATCCACCACATACTTGGTCAGGTAATCGACTGTATGGGTGTGCACGTTTTCAGGATCGTAAACCAGGCTGCCCGCACCCGGCGCATACTGATAACCCTCTGTCGTGTTGTTCGACCAACAGTAGTTCCATCCTGTACCTGGTTGATTATCAGACATGTTCGAATCACATCGATTTTCATTGCTTGACATGAAGAAAGCATAGCCGAAATAAATCGAGGTGGAGGTTGACTCAAAATAGTTATTCTGCCACCCTCTGTGCGAAGGACTGATGGAATCCAGACACGGGGAGGTGCTGTTTCCTTCAAACTTCTTGAGAATATCAGCACTTTTACCGTTGGGGCAGGTCAGATTAATGTACAAATCCTTAATCCAGGAATGCTCCATGTTCAGCCGGATATATCGTATTTCGTCTGCGGAATGGATGACGGCGGTATCGGGGAAACCTGAGAAGGACATTTTTGCCTTGTAGGAGCAGCTCGGCGGATCGCCACAAGGCTCACCGTCGGGCAGGAACGTGACCGTCGAGTAGGTGAGCGTGGACTGCGGCAGCTGGTATTGGAGATTGTCGCCCGCCACAGTGCCGATGACGACCGTCTGCGTGTCGCCCGCCACCATATCGTTCAAAAAGCCACCTAAAATGGGGTTTTCCACCTCGAAAAGATGAAATTCATCGGATTCGGCCGAACAACCACCCGGAAAATAGGCGGTGACGGTGTAAATGCCCGCTTCCGTAACCGTAATGGTGGAATCTGTCTCCCCGTTGCTCCAAAGATATTGCGCCTGCCCTCCCGCAACGGCGGTAAGCAAGACCGTATCGCCGGGACAGAAATAGTGCGATCCAATGATATCGACAGAGGGTGTGGTAATGACATGGATATTGACCGTGATGATGCTGTCGCACCCGTAAACGTTCGTCAGGGAATCCGTGAGGGTGGTGTCTGTGGTATATGTGACCCCGTTCCAGACAAGGCTGTTGCAAGCGGTCGTATCGATGACAATATCCTGTCGGGGATGGAAAGTGACACTCACCACCGTGTCATAGCCGCACCCGAACTGACTGTGGCAGTGGAAAGTGTAGCTGATGGTTGTGTCGTGGTCTATGTTTGCGGGTGGCGTGAAGAGGAAGGAGGAGTCGGAGGTGGCCGTTACCCACGGACCATCCACTGTCGTACTCACCACATCGACATACTCAATCGTCTGGATGTCAGGAGTTAAGGCTAACTCCCAGCCAAAAATATAGCCGTTGTCAACATTGATGCCATCTAAAACTTCAATGTACCAGTCCCCGTTCAACGGACATCCGACCAAACTGTCAAAAGACTCGTCAGGATGGTAGAATTGTGTTCCGGCAGCCACATTGGAGGAATCGAAAGACTTTGGGTATACCGCCATTGGTATCGGCCAAGTAATGTAAGTGGGTGTCGCATCGTAGTTGAAAACCGCATTACATTCCCTATATATCAAACTGCCCGTGCCTTCTGCGTAAATATATCCCTCGGAAGTATTGTTGGACCAACAATAGTTCCACCCTGTACCCGGTGCATTGTTTGGACGAGTGACGTCACAAGGAAATCCCGAATCACTATGATTATAGGGCACTCCAAAATCTGTGCCTTGCGATGCATTGTAACTCCCTTCTACATCGCTTTGCCATCCTTTGGAACTATTAGAAATATCGGAAGCACAATAAGTTTGAGCATCTGAAGGAAACTGCTGATAATCCCCCCACTTTATAATATCTGCTTTCTGTCCGTTCGGGCAGGTGATGTTGATATAGATGTCACCCGCGTATGAATGCTCTATATTGAGCCGCACATAACGTATGTCATCCACACTGTTCACTTTAGCAGTGTCCTCGTAGCCGGCGAAGTGCAACGACGATTGGTACGAGCAACCGTAGGGTGGGCCGCAGTCGGCGCCGTCAGGCAGGAAAACGGTGTCATTAAGAGCTAAAATAGTCTCGTGAGTGATAATGGTGAGATTACAGGAGGCAGCGTGCCCCACGGTGATGGCAGCAGTGTCGCCGGCACAGATGTCGGGAATATCAATGTTTGAGATGCCGTTGACCTTCACGGTGGTGACTACGAAAGTGTCCACCACGGAGCATCCACCAGAAGGTGTGGCTGTCACACGATAAATTCCTGCTGCTGAAACGGTTATAGAACTTGAAGTGGCACCAGTGCTCCATGCGTATGCGTCGGCAGCGCGGGCGGTGAGTGTAGTAGTAGAGTCGGAACAGAGGAATACGTGGGTGCTGTTCGAAGTAGGTGTCTCTACCGTGATGGTCTTTGATGCCGTGCCGGTGCAGCCGGCCGGGGAGGTTGCGGTCACGGTGTATTCGGTGGCCTGATCTTGCGTAACGGTAATGGTCGGGGTAGCATCACCAGTGCTCCAAAAATAGCTTGACTCCCCGATGGAAGAACTTGCCTGCAAAGTGACAGAGCCGCCGGGGCAGACAGTGGAATCTCCGGTAATGGTCGCATGGGGATCTGGCGCCATAGGCACCAAAATACTGTCAAAGACACTCATACCACAGATGTCGCTGTTGAGGATTTCCACGGTGTACCAACCATTTTCACTGTAGTCAGGCAGCACCACATCGACTGTCTGCGAAGTGCTGCTAAAGCCATTCGGCCCCGACCACTGGTATGTTGCCGGCGGAGGAAAGTTCATGGCAGTGAGTTGCACGGTATCACCCGCACAGTGGAGTCCTGTGTTGGCGTTCTGTTCCCACACCAGGCTCCCATGAGTGAGCAACGTCGCCGTGAGGTTGACCGAAAAACTAATTTGGCACGAGTCTGTCACCTGCACGGAAAAATGCTGCCCCACGGTCATGGGCACATTATCGAAAAAGCCGGTGGTGTTGGTGGCGATGACATCACCGGTGGCACCCCATTGGCTATACAGGGTGTATGTATAGGGCGAGTTTCCGTTGATGGCTTGCGCCGTCACGATTCCCGTTGTTGCCGAGGCATCGCACAACAATGCGGCCGCCATGTCAAAATCGACATAGGAGAAGGCAACTGTAATGGTGTCGTAATGGTAGTGATATTCACTACACCAATCCGCGCAATTGGAACAATACCAGTTATAAGCGTATGTTGTAATGGAATAGGTTCCAGGTATAGAAAATACCAATACGTTTCTTCCATGCGAGTCCCTGTAGTCGCTACCGCCATCTGGAGAATAACTTGTACACGCGTAGTTTGGAATCGTCTCCTCAGGTATGTCATTGCTAACTTCAGGGTCAATAAAATACATGTAATTCACAAGACCTGTGGATATTTGCGTGAACACCATGTCGCCGCAAAGCTGTTGAATTTCATATTGTGGGGCGGAAACAAAGTCAAGGGTGTCATAATAATAACCTGCCCATGAATACGTAATCGTATCTACACCGCAGTCTGTGGAAACCTCAAAAGTGTAACGTCCTGGAGGCAGGCAGACAGAGTCGCGGACAGTGGCACGCCAGCCGTCTTCGTATGAAAACTCCAGGTAGGTGGAATGGTTGTTCGGGTCGTCAGGCGTGACCGTCCATACACCGTCTTGTCGTATCGCTGTGAAATTGAACTGATTATACAGAGGGCTTTCAATCAGGCGAAGGGTCATATTCCGGCGAAATGTGTCGGCTTCCACCCCGTGTTCCTGAATCCACAAGTAACGGTCCGCACAACAATGGTCTTTCCCGTCATCGTCTTTGTCGTTATGACACTCATACCAAAAAAGCAACTCATCCACGGGTGCTGTCTGGTAAACCAATACAGTATCTTTATCCGCTAACGTACAGCCTTGGGCATCCGTCACCGAGACGTACACATGGAGGCTCGTATCCGTAAAGTAGGTCTCCCAAGTACCTAATCCCGTGAATTCATCAGACTGGTCGTGTCCTAACAGCGTGGAATCCGGCAAGGACCAAATATTATACGAAAGCGGACATCTGTAATAGCGAAATGGCACCGGATAAGCACTATAGGCGCTACCGTAAATAGTCTTTCCTGCACCGGTCCAAGTACTTCCCCAAATTTTGTACGTCTGCGTGGAGACTCCATTTGGAAGATGGGTGGCGCAGGTGTCATGAATGATCGTATCTTGCTGATAAACCTCAACTATCGAATCGGAAAACCCGAACTGGGGAAGAAATCGGAACGAATACGTCATCAGCGTGTCATGGCACAAATCATGCAATTGCATCTTGATTGTATCGTAGAAGATATTACAATAACTCGGGAACGTGTCATTAACCGAAACCCATGTGGCAGCATAGCCAGGGGTGACTATGTTTTTCCATTCGGTGGTGTCGCCTCCCGGGTTAATGAAACGATACATCAGGATGCTGTCCATATAGGAATAATTGTAATTACACCAGATGGCGCCGATCCCTGAAGGGTATCTTCTTTCGACTACGAAAGGGACTACGGTTTCATCTAAACAACCTGAAAGGTCAGATTTCACAAGTGCCAAATACCGGGCAGGCTCATAATCTGGTATGTTGAATGCTAACGGCACGGTATATCCGCATGAATCGGATACGTATATGGAGTATGTCCCTATGGGAAGGCTATCGAAAGTGTAGTAGTCGCGATAACTTGCGGCATAGGGATTATTGCCACTGTTAGCACGATGATAGAACACCGTATGTCTGACCGTATCCTGCTGTTCATCAAGAATGGTCACGGTATAAGGGAAAGACCCCTGGACAATACGCAACTGTATGCGTCCTACATCGGCGCAATGGAAGGAGGCCCGAAAGCCATACCTTTCCACGTCACCATCATTGTCGTAGGCCACATTGGAAAGGGCCGTGGCTTCCAAGTGGTCATAGATTGTCGTGACCTGGACATTGCAGAAGGTGGTGTCCACTTGCGTGTAACTTCCGCCAGCCGCAGGGATTTCTGCGACAACCCCCACGCAATAGGTGCCCGCCGATAGCATAATGTCATTGTCATAATCGTAATGCACCCCAAGCCCGCCTGAAACGCTTTGGTAGTGGTACTGGACATTGTACAAAGGGTATTGGCCGAGATTCACCGCGTTGTGGGTCTGAGGATCGATTTGGATTTCGTTGCCGTTATTGTCCGACAAAGTGAAGATGAGGTGGGAGTCGTCGTAGCAATGCCCGGGAATTGTCTGCACAGAGACATGATACGGGAAATGCTGTTGCTGTGCGGAAATCCATCCGCAGCACAACGTCCACAACATCAATATGGCTACTGCCCTCCTCATTCGAACATTACACTTTTTACATAATTTACATAAATCTGCAAAGATACAATTTTCAGGCAATTATCCGCCTTACTTTTGTTATTTTATGAATATAACAATGTTGATATTTCCCCGTTAACTGCAAACCATAAACTGTAGACTGTAAACCAAAAAAATTGTATCTTTGCGCTTCTTTATCAGACAATAATAAAATCTTAAAATATTATGAGTGAAGAAATTAAAAACATCGTCATTGAAGAGCTGAAGCAGTCGGAAGCACTGCTCGAAGGCCATTTCCTGCTTTCATCAGGTCGTCACAGCGACCGTTACTGTCAGTGCGCCAAGCTGTTGCAATATCCTGACAGAGCCGAGCGCGTGATTGCGAAAATCACCGAACAGGTGAAAGGTTTGGGCATCGACATGGTGGTTGGTCCGGCCATGGGCGGCATCATCGTGGCCTACGAACTGGGCCGCCAGTTAGGCGTTCCGGCCATCTTCACCGAGCGCGTCGATAACGTGATGTGCCTGCGTCGCGGCTTCGAGGTGAAACCCGGCATGAAACTGCTCATCTCCGAAGACGTTGTCACCACCGGCAAATCCTCCCTCGAAACCATCGAAGTGCTGAAAGCCTTTGGCGCCGAGGTGATTGGCGTGGCCTGCATCGCCGACCGCAGCGACGGCTCCTTCCCCTACCCCGTCTACAGCGCCACCAAGCTCAACATCCAAAACTGGGCCGTGGAAGACTGCCCGCTCTGCAAACAGGGTCTGCCCTTCGTGAAACCCGGCAGCCGCAAAATGTAGAGACGCACGGCCGTGCGTCTCCACAGAACGAGATCCCCGTACGTTTTCATATCCCGTCCGATTCAAAAATAATGTATATTTGCCGCCGTTTTAAAAATCATTGATGAAAAACCCAAAATTATCCAACCGATACGCCAAGGCGCTGTTCGACTTCGCCGGCGAGAGAAACCAGATTGAGGAGGTTTTCGGCGACCTGCAACTTTTCGCGAACACCCTGAAGGAGAACCGCGAACTGCAGATGCTGCTGCGCAACCCTGTGGTGCCCCCCAACCAAAAACACCAAATCTTCGAAAGTGTCTTCAACGGAACCCTCCACGAAACCACTTACCAGTTCCTGGACCTGCTGCTCAAGAAAAGACGCGAACCGGATTTGGACACCATTAGCGAGGGGTTTTTCAAATTATACAAACAGGCTCACAATATCAGGACCGCCAGTATTGTCACGGCACAACCGCTGAGCGACGAACTCAAGTCCAAGATTGTCTCGCTGCTCACCGAACAGACGCACGCCACCATCGAGCTGAAAGAGTCGGTGGAGCCCTCCATCATCGGCGGCTTCGTCGTCCAAATGGACGACTACTTTCTTGACACCTGCATCTTAACCAAAATCAACAAGTTACGTCAGGAGTTTTCCCAAAACAGTTTCCAAGTACAATTTTAAATTTCCCTATACATGGCAGAAATCAAACCCTCAGAAGTTACATCCATACTGCGTCAGCAACTTGAAAATTTCAACCAGAAGTCCGAGATGGAAGAGGTGGGCACCGTCCTGCTTGTCGGCGACGGCATCGCCCGTGTTTACGGCCTCCATAACGTCCAATCCGGCGAACTGGTGATGTTCAGAACCCGGAACGGCGACGAAATCACCGGCATCGCCCTCAACCTGGAAGAGGACAATGTGGGTGTCGTGCTTTTGGGCGACTCAAAGTCGCTGAACGAAGGTGACATCTGCAAGCGCACCGGCCGCATCGCCTCCCTCAAGGTGGGCGAGGGACTGCTGGGTCGCGTCATCAATACTTTGGGCCAGCCCATTGACGGCAAAGGCGACATCGAAGGCGATCTCATCGAGTTGCCCATCGAGCGCAAGGCCCCCGGCGTCATCTACCGTCAACCCGTGAAACGCCCGCTGCAAACCGGCATCAAGGCCATCGACGCCATGATCCCCATCGGCCGCGGCCAGCGTGAGCTTATCATCGGCGACCGCCAGACCGGCAAGACCGCCATTGCCATCGACACCATCATCAACCAGAAGTCGTTCTACGACAAAGGCGAGCCTGTCTACTGTATCTATGTGGCTGTGGGACAGAAAGGTTCCTCCGTGGCCGCGTTGGTGAAGACCCTCACGGAGCGCGGGGCCATGCCCTACACCATCGTGGTGGCCGCCACAGCATCAGACGCTGCTGCCATGCAGTTCTACGCCCCGTTCGCCGGCGCCGCCATCGGCGAATACTTCCGCGATACGGGCCGCCACGCCCTCATCATTTACGACGACCTCTCCAAACAGGCCGTGGCCTACCGTGAAGTGTCACTGCTGCTCCGTCGTCCGCCTGGACGCGAGGCCTACCCCGGTGATGTCTTCTACCTCCACTCCCGCCTGCTGGAACGCGCCGCCAAAATCATCGAATCCGATGAGATTGCAGCCAAGATGAACGACCTGCCCGCCACACTGAAGCCCTTGGTCAAGGGCGGCGGCTCCCTGACGGCACTGCCCATCATCGAGACCCAGGCCGGCGACGTCTCCGCCTACATCCCCACCAACGTGATTTCCATCACCGACGGCCAGATTTTCTTGGAGACATCGCTGTTCAACGCCGGTGTGCGCCCCGCCATCAACGTGGGTATCTCCGTGTCGCGCGTGGGTGGTAACGCCCAGATCAAGTCCATGAAGAAGGTGGCCGGCACCCTGAAACTCGACCAGGCACAATACCGCGAGATGGAATCCTTCGCCAAGTTCGGTTCCGACGTCGATGCCGCCACGCAGTTCATCCTCGACAAGGGTGTGCGCAACGTGGAAATCCTTAAACAACCGCAATATACCCCCTACAAGGTGGAAGAGCAAGTGGCCATCATCTTCTGCGGCGCCCGCGGCCTGCTGCAGAAAATCCCCGTTGCCAGTGTTCGCAACTTCGAAACGGAGTTCATCTCCTATATGCACTCCAACCATCAGGACATCCTCGACACGCTTGGCAAGGGTGTGATTGACGACGACATCATGGCGAAGATGACCGAAGCCTGCGCAGAAGTGGCCAAAAAATACGAATAACTATGGGCAACCTGAAAGAAATACGCACGCGAATCAGCTCGATTGAGTCGACGCAGAAGATCACCAGCTCCATGAAGCTGGTGTCGGCCGCCAAGCTCCGTCGCGCCCAGACCGCCATCCAGCATCTCCGTCCCTACTCCCAAAAGCTGAACGAGATTCTGAACAATCTGGCCGGTTCCAATATGGGTGTCGATCAACTGCCGCTCTTCGAACAACGCGAGCCCGAAAAGGTGGCCATCGTGGTCATCACCTCCAACAAAGGGCTTTGCGGCGCGTTTAACTCAAATGTTATCAAAACGGTTCAACACTTAGTTGCTGGAAAATATGCCGACCAACATCGTGCCGGTCATCTGCAGCTGTTCTGCATCGGCAAAAAGGGTAACGACCAGCTCAGCAAGCTCTACCCTGTGGCCTACCACAACGAAGAACTGCTCGACAACCCCGATTTCACCGAACTTTCCACCATGGCCGACGATTTGGTTCAGAAATTTATCCATCACGAAATCGACAAGGTGGAGGTGGTCTATAACCAGTTCCTCAATGCCGCAACACAACGGGTGACCGTGGAGGAATTCCTGCCCGTGCTCCCCCCCGCAGGCGATGAGATGCAGAAAGTGACCAGCGACTATATCATTGAGCCATCCGCAGACCAACTCCTGCAGGAGCTGATTCCCAAAATTTTACGCACCCAACTGTATAAGACGTTATCCGACTCCATCGCGTCGGAACACGGTGCCAGAATGACCTCCATGACCAAGGCTACCGACAACGCTACGGAGATTCTTCGCGAACTGCGCCTGAAGTACAACAACGCCCGCCAGTCGTCCATCACCAACGAGCTGATCGAGATTGTGAGCGGTGCCAATGCGCTCAACGGATAACCGTCACCGTGAAAAGACTCTGGCTCATAGTAGGGATTTTGTGCTGCCTGTCGGCGGTATTCGCGCAGCAGAAAAAATATTCGGCGCGAGTTTTCGACGGCATCACCTACCAGCCGCTATCCGGCGCCAGCGTCTATAACATGAACACCCAGAAGTTCGCCTTCACCGACAAGAACGGACGCTTCACCATCGAGTTGTCGCTCAACGACACGCTCATCATCTCAAAGTCCACCTACCGGCAGCATGTGGCCGTCATCGACCAAAAGCTGTTCTACGGTTTCGAGGACTTTTTTCTTTACTACAAGGCCACTATGCTGAAGGAGGTCACCATCATCGGTATCAACCCATCGTACGAGGGATTCAAAAAAGACATCGTGACATTGGAACTTCCTGACTACTACAAACGTATGGAGGAAACGCAGCTGTCGGAATGGCAAAAGGCCAACGCCGCCTTCAAACCGAACGGCAACATTTTGTCGCTCGGCGGCAAAGTCACCTTGTCGCCCATCTCCTTCCTCTACGACAAATACAGCCACAAAGGCAAGATGGGCCGCCTCTACAACGAGATGCTCGATTACGAGGACGAGATGGATCGCATCCAGCAGAAATACAACCGCGAACTGGTTTCGGAAATTACGGGCTTGCAAGGCGATGAGCTTTTGGATTTTATGATGTACTGCCGGTTCAACTACTACGACCTCGTGCGCTGGAGCGACGCGCAGATCCGCGAAAAGATCCGCTCCAACTATTTCAATTACCAATACGACAAGATTGTCCATGAAGAAGGAGAGTAACGATTTTTGGAAGAAGAACCTCACATGGCTGCATGTCGCCGCGATGGCGGTCGGCGTGCTGCTTTCGCTGCTCTATTGGTACAAATCCGGGCAATATTCCACCAACATCCTGAGAAAAAGCCCAATTCTGATGGCCATCTGGGGTTTGTTGACCGGGTATATCTTGATTGATTTGGTGAAATCAAGCAAAAAACGAAGCGAGAAAAACGAAAATTAATATTTCAAACAAAAAATAAACATTATGGCAGAAAAATTTGAAACATTGAGAGACAACCCGGCCATGAGATGGACGGCGTTGTTGCTGCTGGCGTTAGCCATGTTCTGCGCCTACATTTTCATGGACATTCTCTCCCCGATCAAAGATTACATGCAGACGGAGCGAGG
>Ga0310696_10000564_pt1 | contig 57622 bp, 46 predicted proteins | sample AusTroGonzalo_MG_4_FD_203885 | JGI IMG/M metagenome (GOLD analysis project Ga0310696, IMG submission 203885) | Bovine rumen microbial communities from tropical cattle in Woodstock, Queensland, Australia - Gonzalo_02 (v2) (version 2) | ecosystem: Host-associated > Mammals > Digestive system >...
GTGCGCGTCTCCGAACAGGGAGCGGTGAAGGAGTGGACCGGCAAGACGTGGTGCGGACACATTCAGGGCATGTGCGCAACGTCGAACGCGCTCTACTTCGCCTTCCACAACCAGATCGTGAAGACCGACTGGTACGGGCGGCTACTCAAGCGGGCCGAGAATCTCGTGAAGCATCAGGGCGACATCTGCTGGTGGAACGGCCGCCTCTACACGATCGTCTGCCATGTGAAGCCGGTTCCGGGGTTTGGCGGCGCCGCTGGCAGCATCCAGATGTTCGACGAAGACCTGAATCTCGTCAAGGAGCGCACGTTCCTCCGTCCGAAGGGCGCGGGCGGCGACGGCATCACGTGTCTTGACGGAGTTCTCTACATAGGGCTTAGCACGGTCGCCCTGCCCGGCGAAGAGGATAAGCCGCGCCACTGCGCCCGCTACCGCAAGTTTGACGCGACGACTCTCGAAGACATCGGCGACACGTTCACGGTCGATCACCATTCGCCGCTCTATTCGACTGGTCAGCAGAACATCACGACGGACGGTACGTATCTCTATGTCGCGTCCGACGTTCCGGACGAGGGTGGGTACAACTTTTTCAAGTTCGACAAGGATTTCAACGTCCTCGGCAAGTGGTCGTTCGGCTGGTTCCAGGGCGTGGATGTCGTTCCGGGCGGCAAGGACGGCGCGACGCGGTTTGTCTATTGCTCTACGCCGAACTGGATGAAGCCGAGCGAAAAGCCAGCACTTTCCGTCCACGCGCTCATCCTCTTTGCCGACATCAAGGGCGACAAGGTCACGGACATCACGCGCCACTGCGTATTCAAGAACCCGATGCCGCGTTGAACGTGGAAAATATGAACGCCACGCAATTATTTGCTGTCTGCACGACCGGATTGGCGCTTGTGGTGGCGGCTGCACCCCTAGAAATGCCGGAGGTGTTCCGCGACGCGGCGAAGTCGCCGGGCGGCGTGATGTCGTTCGTCACGACGCTTGAGGACGAAGCGTTCCGCACCGGCAATCGCACGGAGGTGGAAGCGCAGCGTTGGAACGTCCAGGGGATGATCATCCAGATAGACCGCTTCTCCGACAGGGACTTGCTGCTGGCGAACGTGGCGGAGTGGCTATTGCCGTCCGCGGAGCGCGGCAGGTCCGGCGCATGCAAGGGCGTGAATGCGTCGGCGAGCTACGCATACGCTGAGATGCTCGATTCGGCGGCGCGGCTCTACGACAGACCCGATCTCGCCGCGCGCGCCGCGTCCATGCGCGAGGCGCTTAAGGCGAAGGGCTTTGCTCGGCCTTTTGCAGACGCCAGCTCGGAACGCGCTGCGCTTGCGGCGAGAGTACGAGACGAGCTTGCGCATGAGATACGCCCCGGCGGCGTTGACGGGCAGGAGTTCTGGAACGGCAACGCGCAGATGTTCATGTATCCACCGTCCTTCGCGTTCGGCAAGGTGAAGGGCGCAGTCCGCTACCGCTTCCAGGTGATGGACGACCAGCAGTATGCCCATGTCTTCGAGGCGGAAGCGCCTACTGCTTCTCTTAAGCCGGCATGGGAGTTTGTGCCGAGGGGGCTCGTCGCCGTCTTCTGTTTCGGTCTTGGCGGCGACGGACAGGTGTGCGGGCTTGCGGGGCAGCGGCGCTTCTGGAAAAAGGCACCTTTCGAGCCGGGCGTCTATCCGCGCGCGAAGCGTCCATACGCAGAGGCGCAGAAGCTGCTTTGCGAATACATCCTGAATCTGCCAGAAGTCTCCGGACTGGAAAGGGACGGTCGCCCCGATCTCTCGCAGAAGTCCAACTTTACGAGCTATCCGTCGAAAATGCAGTCCGCGCTGATCAGGGCCATGCTCTCGCTCGCGAAGGTCGCGCCGGAGAAGCGGGAGCGTGCGCTGAAGATCGCCCGCATCTCTGCGGACTACCTTTTGGAAAGGAGCCAGAAGGCCGGAACTCCGCTAGAATACTTCACGCCGACCTACGAGGGCGACGGGCAGCTCTCGGGAACCTATTCGGGAATGCACATGCTCATCTATCCAGCCGACGCCGGCGCGGCGTTCGTGAACTTGGCCGAAGCCACTGGCGATGCGAAGTATCTCGAAGCCGCGAGGCGCATCGCCGAGACATACATCAGGTTGCAGGGCGCGGACGGAACGTGGTACCTGAAGGTGTACGAGAAGGACGGCAAGCCCGTTTCTGACAATCGGCTGGTGCCGACGTCGGTCATCAACTTTTTGGAAACGCTTTATGCGGCGACGGGCGAGGAGATGTACCGCGCGGCGGCGGACAGGGCGTTTGCGTTCATAGACGATGGACCCTTAAGGACGTGGAACTGGGAAGGACAGTTCGAGGACATCCGTCCGGCCGAGAGTCGATACCAGAACCTCACTAAGCACAACGCCTGCGACACGGCGATCTACATGCTGAAGCGCTTCCCAGGCGACAGGAGGCGGCTGGCGCAGGCGCGTGAGATCGTACGCTATGCCGAGGACCAGTTCGTCGTTTGGCGCCAGCCGTGCCGCGCCGATCGGGCCGGATACAGGCGCGTGCAGACGTATCCGTACGAGACGTGGTCTGTGCCCGTCGCGCTTGAGCAGTACAACTGCTACTGTCCAATAGACGGTTCCGTCGCCAAGCTGATTCGCACGTGGCTGGCGCTCTGGGAGGCGGAGGGCAACCCGCTCGACCTCGCCAAGGCTCGCGCGCTGGGCGACGCCACGGTGAACATGCAGGAGCCGAGCGGGCGCGTGCGCACGTACTGGGTGCCGGAGCCTGCGGACGGTACGCCCATCGGCAAGATCGCGCGTCAGCCTGCCGGCGGAGACTGGCTTGGCTGCCTTCAGGCCGACGAATGGGCGCTCGGACTGCTGGGGGCGGCGTGCGCTCGGTGAAATTCTGCGCATTGCGCATGGAAGCCTGATTTGCTATACTACACGACTATGGAAAGCACAGAGCAATGTCCTTGTAAATCCGGCAAGACCTTCGGGGAATGCTGCGGTCCGATCATAGCTGGCGAAGCCAAGGCCGAAACGGCGGAGGCGCTTATGCGCGCCCGCTATTCCTCGTATGTAACGGGCGATGTTGAGTTTCTTATGTCCTCGGCCACGAAGGCCGTGCAGGAGCAGTTCGACGTGGAGGCCTCCAAGGTCTGGTCGAAGGAAGCCGTCTGGCACGGCTTTGAAATCGTGAAGACGGAGGGCGGCGGGCCAAAGGATGCCAGCGGCATGGTCGAGTTCCGCGCCCTCTACACCGCAAACGGCGAATTCCGCAACCATCACGAGGTTGCGACGTTCGTGCGAGAGGCGGATGGATGGAAGTTCGAAGACGGTAATTTTGTCTCCGAGAAGCCCATCGTTAGAGAAGATCCTAAGGTAGGGCGCAACGATCCGTGTCCGTGTGGAAGCGGCAAGAAGTACAAGAAGTGCTGCGGTGCTAAGTCTTCATGAGCTCCAATCCCGATTTTGACAGGTGGTACGCGGCGAAGAGCGCGAAGTTCCTCGTCGAGCCGTCGCATCATCTCGAGACGTTTGGAAACACGCTCGTGAACTACCACCTCATTTCGGAGCTAGCAGATTATCCCGGCAAGGTTCGCGTGAGGGAGGGCAGGCTAGAGGCTCACCAGCCTTTGGTCATCACGCCCAATTTCCGCGAGACCGAATTCGAAGGCCTCGGCGATGAAGCCCAGGCGTATTTCAACTGGCTTAGGGAAAACGAAGAACACCTTCGCATACTCCAATACGGCTACCATCTAAAGTCCGACAACTTCTCCGAGCAGATCGTTACGGACAACGCGGCGGCCGTGGCAGAGCGCGTGAGGGACGCCGTGGTGGCGAGCGGCGACAAGTTCTCGGCTGTCATTCTCGGGGTTGACGAACCATGGGACGTCGCACTCGTCGAACTGTGGCTCCGCGAGATCAACCGCAGCGCGAAACGCAATATCAGCGAACTCCAGAAAAACGGGAAGTTGTTTTAATGGACAAACAGACAAAGGTCATTGCGATTGCAAACCAGAAAGGCGGCGTCGGCAAGACGACGACCGTCGTGAACCTAGCTGCCGCGCTGTCGGCCAGGAGGAGGGCGGTCCTCGTCGTGGATCTCGATCCGCAGGCGCACGCGACTCTCGGATTGGGGCTCGAGAAGCAGCAGGGAATATCGATGTATTCCGTGCTCACCGGAGCGGCCGCGATAGAGGACGTCATCCAGCCAACGAAGTGGCCCAACCTGAACGTCATCCCCTCCGAAGTCGATCTTGCCGGCGCGGAGCTTGAGTTTGGAATGCGCGAGGACAGGCTTACGATGATAAGGGACGCACTTCGTCCGGTGAAGGAGTCCGGAGCGTTCGACTACATAATTCTCGACTGCCCTCCCTCCCTCGGCATCGTGATGACGTCCGCGCTCGTATCGACGGACGGCGTGCTAATCCCGATCCAGGCGGAGTTTCTTGCAATGGACGGCCTTGCGCTCATAACGGGCTCCATCGACCGCATCCGCGCAGGGGTCAATCCGTCGCTCGAACTGAACGGCATCGTCTTTACGATGGTGAACTCCGTTGCGAAACTTACGCAGGACGTGATTGACGAGGTGCGCGGACATTTTGGCGACAAGGTCTATGAGACGATCATTCCGCGAAACGTCCGCGTGAGCGAGGCGCCGTCAATGGGTACGCCCGTCGTGTTTCTCGATCCACGCTCGAAGGGCGCCGAGGCGTACAAGGCGTTCGCCTGGGAATTCATGGCGAAAAACCCGACGCGCATGGTCGTGGCGAAAGAAGTTCCTGCGGTAGCGAATGAAGCTCCGAAGGCTTGATCCGCTCCTGCTTTTCGCAGGCTTCTTTGCGCTCTATGCGCTGACGGCGCAGCGCGGAATCGGCTGGGGCGACTCCGCAGAGTTTCAGGACTGGATCCTTAATCATTCTGAGTTCGTCTGCGGTCCGCAGTTCTCCAACGCCCATCCGCTCTACGTTTCGTTTTGCAGGCTCTTTGCCGCAGGCCCTACGTCGGCGACTCTGGTCTCTTCGTTCTTCGGCGCGCTTTCCGTTGCGGGACTTTGCCTTTGCGTTCGTCGCGCATCGCTCGCCGTCCTGCTCGGTCTTTCCCAGATGCTTTGGTGGCTCTCGTGCGTTGCCGAGGTGCAGACGATGAGCCTGGCGATGACGGCGTTCGAGACATGGTTGTTTCTCGGTGGACTTGAACGAATCCGCGTCGGCGCACGGCGCGGCGCAGCATGGCTGTCGGCTGCCGCGCTTGTCGCGGGGCTCCATCTTTCCGTTCACAATTTCGCCGTCCTGTCCCTGCCGATATATGCCATTGCCGTAGTCTGCGCGTTTGCCCGGCGCCGCGAAGACGGGAAACGCAGTCTTTCAGTTGCGTCATTTTGCGCGATTTTCCTGTCATGGCTTGCGGGCGCGTCGATCTGGATGCTGTACGCCATATCGCGAGGACCGTGCGATGTGCTTTTCGGATCGTACGGAGCAAAGGTCCTCGGTTTCGCGCCAGCGAACTGGATGCATGCCGGCTTCAACTTCTTCATAGCAGCCCTCTCGTTCACTGTCCCCGCGGCGCTTGCGTGGTGGCACAGGAAGGAAGCTCGCGCATTCGCGTGGAGCCCTTGGGTGCTTGCCCTTTTTGCGGTAAATGCTCTTTTCTGGATTCGATATTTCGTCCCTGACCAGTCCCAGTTCATTCTGCCGACATTGTTCTACGCATATGTCATGCTGAAGAATGTCAAGATAGGCGCGAACCGCTTTGCCGCGCTCGCGCTGATGCAGGTTCTTTTGCCGGTATTCGCGTTTCTGGTCGTTTCGCAGCTGCCTGTGCCGGAAGAGCGGCGCGGGCTCCACGACGGACGCGACGACGCTCGCTACTTCGTAATCCCGTGGAGAACGCCGGCCGTATGGCCCTGAAACGGAGGTGTCGCGACATGAAGCTTACGGTTGTAATAACGACGAGGAATGAAGAGGCGAACATCGCAACGTGCATCGGCGCGTTCGACCGCTTCCGCGACGATGTGGAAGTCATCGTCGTTGACAACGCTTCGACAGATCGCACCAAGGAGATTGCCGCGTCGCTAGGCGCGAAGGTTCTTGACAAGGGCCCCGAGCGCTCTGCGCAACGCAATCTCGGCTGGCGTAGTGCATCGACGGAATGGGCGATCGTCCTTGACGCCGACATGATACTGCCAGAGGAGACGATCAAGAGAGTTCTTGAAATCGCAAGTCGTCCGGCTTCGGCTGACGATCCAAAGGCGTACTGGATTCCTGAAGTACGGACTGGAAGCGGCCTTCGCACGAAGGCGCGGAACTTCGAGCGCTCATTCTACGACGGGACGTGCATCGACGCGCTGAGGCTTTTCCGCCGCGAGGTGCTGGAGGCAACAGGCGGATACGACGAAAATCTTATCGCGGGGCCAGAGGACTGGGAACTCGACATACGTGTTCTTGCGACCGGCGCAAAGTGCGCGGTACTTGACCGCCATCTCATCCATAACGAAAAGCGACTTTCCCTGAAGCGCATGCTTGAGAAGAAGGCGTACTATTCTAAGTCTATGGCGGCGTACCAGGCGAAATGGAAGGGGCATCCCGCGCTAAAGAGGCAGTTCGGATTCGGCTACAGGTTTTTCACCGTGTTCGTCGAGAACGGAAAGTGGAAACGGCTCGTACGTCATCCCATCCTTGCCGCGGTAATGTACTTCGAACGCGTACTTGTCGGATTCACGTATCTTTTCAACAAGTGATGCCTAGCCACACCGCCGACGTCTTGACGTTTTTCAATTCCGTTGCTTCGCCGACGATACTTTATTGCTATCTTAATCCAAAGCCGCGCGACCAGATACAGGAGCTAACCTTTGCGGGGATAAGTCGCTATGCCGAGACGAGAGGCTGGCGAGCCGTGGCGTGGTCCAAGGCAACGCCTGATAGGCTGGCGACGTTTCTCAAGGCGCATAGTCCGGTCGCAGGGTGCATCGTCGAATGCTCGGACGACAACGCATCCCTTCCGCCGCGGCTTTTCGGACGGATCCCTGTTGTCTATCTCCACGCCTCGCCGTCGCTTTACGGCACGCGCATCAGGCATGTGGACGTTGATAACGTCTCTGTGGCGAGAGTGGCGTTCCGCGAGCTCTCGGCCGGACTCCCTGCGGCGTACGCCGCCGTAGGCGACGTGCGTGATTTTTCCTGGTCGCGCACAAGAATCCGAGCGTTCCGCGCATTGACCGCCGAGGCCAAGTCGAAGTGCCGCGTGTTTCCGCACGATGCCAAGGACGGAAAGCGCGCCGCCCGCCTTGCCGAATGGGTTGCCGCGCTGCCGCTTCGCACTGCTGTTTTCGCCGTCAACGACTTCACGGCCGCAGAGATTGTCGCTGCTGCGCGCACCATTGGACGGTTGATTCCCAGAGAACTGATGCTTTGTAGCGTGGACAACGTAGGAGAGGTTTGCGACGCTTCTTCCCCGACCCTGACCAGCATACAGCTCGATTTCGAGCGCGAGGGTTATCTTGCCGCGAAAATGACTGAGGCGCGGTTGCCTCGTTCGGTTGCCGTTCCGCCGTTGATGGCGGTGTGGCGCGAATCCACGCAAGGTTCGAGAAAGGGGGCTGCCTACATACTTGCCGCCGTCGAGAGAATACGGCGCGAGGCGTGCAACGGCCTCGCGGCTCGCGACATCATAGCAAGTTCGCCGGGATCGAAGAGCCTCTTCAACCTGCGTTTCCGCGAGGCCATGGGGCATTCCGTCCACGACGAGATAGAACATGTTCGGATGGAAAAGGTGCTGACGCTTCTCGATTCGACCGACACGGCGGTCGGCGCGATTGCCGCCATGTGCGGCTATCGCTCAAATATCGCGCTCCACAAGGCGTTTCGACTGCGCACCGGCATGTCCATGAGCGAATGGAGAGTTAAGAATAGGCACTAGATTTTTTAGTCAAAAGTATAAAGTAGCATTGGCTACTGTGGTATAATACACTCATGTAAACTCTAAGGAAACCTCGATGGTGCCATTTATACTAGCCAGTTTACTCGCTGCTGTCGAGTTGAACCTCGGTGGCGTTTGGAGTCTTGTCGGAATGGACGCGGCATCGCGTCCAATCGCTTGCGAGGCGAAAGTGCCAGGCGACGTCCATAGCGCGTTGTTCGCGGCAGGGCTGATGAAAGACCCGTTTTATGGGCAGAACGAACGTGACGTGCAGTGGGTTGCGAAGAAGGACTGGACCTTCAAGCGCCAGTTCGAAGTTGATGCGGAATTTCTTTCACATGCTAAGGTTGTGCTGCGGCTTGAAGACGGCGACACGTTCGCCGACATCTACGTCAACGGCGTCAAGGTTGGCGCGGCGCATGACCGTTTCCGCCGCTGGGATTTTGACGTGAAAAACGTCTTGAAGCCCGCTAACAACGAAATAAAGCTCGTATTCGAAAGCGCGTGGCGCAAGGGAGACGAAATCGCAGCTAAGGTCGGACGGCGCTATCCAATGAGCATGGATGAATCGACTTGGTTCAACAACGGCGCATTCGTGCGCAAGCCTGCCTGCCACCGTGGCTGGGACTGGGGGCTTGCGCAGATGACGACGGGACCGTGCGGGAAAATCGCGCTGATCGCCTCCGACAACGACAGGATCGACTACATTTACTGCGACCAGAAGTTCAACGACAATCTTTCGCATTGCACGCTGACCGTGTTCGCCGAGCTTGAGACGGGCGCGGTCGTCACGAACGTCGTCGAAATAGACAATCCGCCGCTGTGGTGGCCGAACGGACAAGGCGAGCAGAAGTTCTACGAATATTCCGTCCCGGTCCAGGGGCGCATGGTGTCCGGTCGGGTCGGTTTGCGCAAGCTCGACCTCGACACCGCCGACGGTGCGGTGTGCTTCAAGGTCAACAACCGCGCCGTGTTCATGAAAGGCGCGAACTGGATTCCTTGCGACGCGTTCGACTCCCGCCAGACTCCGGAGCGCTACCGCGATCTTTTGGAAAGCGCGGCGGTGTCGAACATGAACATGATCCGGCTCTGGGGCGGCGGCCAGTTTGAAAAGGACGCGTTTTACGACCTATGCGACGAACTTGGTCTTCTGGTCTGGCACGATTTCATGTTCTCCTGCGCCGTCTATCCGGCGGATGACGCTTTTCTGGATGATGTACGCGCCGAGATCGTCCATCAGGTAAAACGCCTGCGTGATCGCGCATCGATTGCGTTGTGGTGCGGCGACAACGAGTGCATAGGTGCGGTGCGCGGATGGTTCGAGAACGAGATTTCCGCCGAGGCTAGGCCATCGTACATAGCTGAATGCAAAAAGCGCTATGCCGTCATTGGCGACGCGGTTGCTGCCTCTGACCCGACGCGCACGTTCTGGCCGTCGTCCCCATGCGCTGGGTTCGCAGACTTCGACCACGACGCATGGCACGACGACAACCGCGGCGACATGCACAACTGGACTGTCTGGCACGAGAACAAGTCCTTCGACAATTACTACAACTACGCGCCGCGCTTCTGCAGCGAATTCGGCTACCAGAGCTTTTCTTCTCGCGAAGTCGCCGAGACGTTCTGCCGTCGCGAGGACGTCAACCCTACGTCGCCCGACTTCGAATGGCATCAGAAGAACAGCGGCGGCAACCAGCGGATGCTGGAGACGATGGCTAGGTATTTCCGCTTCCCGCAGGGAACGGACGCGATGTTGTATCTATCCCAGGTGCAGCAGGCGATGGCCATCAAGACGGCGGTGGAGGCCTGGCGTACGCTGAGGCCGCGCTGCATGGGAACGCTCTACTGGCAGCTCAACGACCTCTGGCCGGTCGCGTCGTGGAGCTCCATCGAATACGGCGGCAAGTGGAAGCACCTCCAGTACCACGCCAAGCGCTTCTTCGCGCCAGTCGCGATGTTTGCAAAACCGTCCGCCGACAGGCAAAGCGTGGAGTTCTGGGCGGTCAACGACACGGCCAAGTGGATCATGGTGGATGTTGAAGGGCGTCTCTTGGACTTTGGCGGCACCGTCCTAGATTCTGGAGCAGGCAGTATCTCGCTGGCGCCCGGCTCCGTGTCTCTTGTCGCCAGCCGCGCGCTCGATGATTTTGGCACTAAAGACGAGCGGAACGCCCGCTTCATTTCACTGTCGCTTTGCTACGATGGACGCACTTTCCGCAACGAATGGTTCTTTGCGCCGTTCAAGGCGTGCCCGCTTGAAAAGGCGAATATGACGGTTTCGAGGTGTTCTAGAAGTTCTAGTGAATCTAGCAACTCTGGTGCTTCTAGCAGACTAGGCGCATACCAAGTAACCCTCACCACAGACAAGCCGGCCTTCTTCGTCTGGCTGGACGCAACCGGCATTCGCGGCGAGTTCGACGACAATTCCTTTACGCTTCTTCCCGGCGAGCCGCGCACTCTTACTTTCACGCCGAAGGACGCTGCCGTCACGCCAGAGCGCTTCCATTCCGCGCTTAAAGTCATGCATCTTCGCGAAACCTACTGAACTTACATCAAACAAGAAAGGACAAACAAATGAAGATCGAATCGAGATTCTGCGGACGCCTTGCCGCCGCAAAGGGAATGGCAATCGTCTTTTGCCTTGTCGCGATACAGACGTTCGCTAATACCGTCCTCTGGTATCGCTTTGAGGAGCACGAACCCGGCTACGTTATGACCTCCTCCGACCGTGTGACGAACGAGGTCAACGCCGCGACGCTCGTGGGACAGCCTAAGTCTGGATACAGCGCAAAATGGCCGCGCTATGTAGCGACGCCACAAGGCTGCGGCGCAATCTACGATCCGGTTACTGGTCAAATGCACGCAAATGACACGGCGGTAAATCTGCCGGAGACTTCCATAGATGAGGTCAACTTCAACATTGGTAACTATCGACCGCCGCGCATTGAAACACCAGACAACGTAGCTCTCCACTTGCAGAGTTTTACCGTTGAAATGTTCGTTGCCAGAACGGGACGTTATCGCGGTGCGAATGAGCCTCTTGTCAGCAAGCAGCAGGATGGCGAAGCAAAAACAAGATGCAGTTACTTGATTTATCGAGATCAGCCAGGGAGCAATACATTCCAATTTCAAGTGCGCGTGTCGAACGGAGCTGGATCGTACAGTACATCCTGTTCTTCTTCGGCTATAAGTGCGGGGACGAGTGTCAAGGGCACCATTGGTTCAAAATCTAATTTCTGGGACCATGTTGCCGTTACGTTTGACGCTGAAACGCGCACGGAGATAGCATACGTGAATTATGTCGAGGTTGGCAGGCGTCAGTTCAACGAGGGATATGGGACGGAGTATGCAGATTTTCCGCTTATACTTGGAGCAAGCGGTGCGTCTAGCGGAACATATGACAACATCGGCTTTGGCGGAAGCATTGACGAGTTTCGCATTTCAGATACGGCACTTCAGCCATCGCAGTTCCTTCGTATTTGCTCGCCGATTGCCATCCCTGAGACAACGCATCTCTACACTTTTGATTGTGAGACGAATTTCTCTTGGAACTCGACAAACCCCTGGCGCAACATCGCACCAGTCACCAACGAGGGAGACAAGAAAATGGTCGCATACAAAATCACCTATCCCACAGTCGGGAAGGATGAAGAAGAGACTCCTGGCTCAATTGTTCGCTCGGGACTGCTTGCAGGTGTTTCGGATGAAAATAGTGCGTCGTTCCACACATCAACGAATTCACCTGCGACCGATGCTACTTCTGGCTATCTCAAGGCTTTTGGATGCTCTCGCTTCTTTGCGACAGACTTCACCTTTGAGATGGCATTCAAGGTGCCGCCGCAGCCGACATCAACAAGACTTCCTGGTGCTGACGACAGCGCTTTTCTTGTCTTTGCAAGAACATGGGGCATCCGCGTTTTCCGAGGGAGCACCGGACAGTTGTCATTCTACGATGGCAACAACTACAACCTCGGGCGATACAACGACAACGAATGGCATCGGCTTGCTTACGTGTTCGAGAAGGAGTCTGGAGAACATCGTATCTACATAGATGGCACCCAGGTCTTTGCCAAAACGCGCGCTCGCAACGCGGGGGCGGACGATGACTGGTACCTCCTGTCCGAAGGCAACCTGTGGGGCAAAAACTGGGGCCTGAACCTTTCCGCCGGATGGATTGACGATGTGCGCGTGACGGAGAAGGCCCTTCGTCCCTGCGAGTTCCTGACATCGGTGCCGAAGGAAGCGGGCAGCACTCTTGCGTGGTATTCGTTCGAGAACAACTCGCTGGACAACGGCGTCTATACGAACGCTATCGGCGCGGGCGCTTTGAGCGGTACGGCGGCGTTTGCTGCGAGGTCGCCGGGCAAGGTGAATGAACTATGGGATAGCGCAAAAACGAAAATCCGCGACAACTCCACCTCTCTTGCCATCGATGGCGGCAAGGCCGTGTGGCCGCGCAACTCGCTTCTTGAGCGCGAGGATCTGACTGTCGAATTCTTCGCAAGGCAAACGGCTGCTTCCGCAAATGCGGGCATTGTCTCGGCGATGCGCTCTGACTCTGGTACGAACTCGACCGCGATTGCCGCGACGGATGCCATCTGGTCGATTCGCGTCGGATCGGATGGCAAGACGCCAGAAGTCTACGTCAACAACGGTACAGAGCAGACGGTCGCTTTTCCTTCGTCCGCCGCGTTGGGCGCATGGAGCCACTACGCCGTTTCGTTTGTCCCTTCAGGTGACGACACTACGGTCAAGCTCTATTACAACCATGAGCTTGTCGTGACGCAGACGATTACGGGCAGGCTCCAGCTGCCGTCCGCGACAGGTGGGGCGATTCCGATGCTCGGCACGACAGGCACGGGCAGCGCGGCGTTCAACGGCTCCATCGACGAGGTGCGCATCTGTCTCGGCGAAGTTGCCATTGTCGATATGCTTTATGCCCCTCCAAACGCTGGCTTCTTGCTCATGTACAGATAATTTTCAGCAACGAGAGCCACAGAATGCGCGAAACATGGTATAATTAGGCTATGACAAAATTACTTGCAAAGGTTCTTGCTCTTGCGGAAAAGCGTGGAAGGACCATTGTCGGAATCGGCCGCTGGACCTTTCGCCGCCCAAAGGCCGAATGAACGCACGCGTTTTATTCTTCGCGGCGGTTGTTTCGATTGGGGGCGGTGCGCTTGGCGAGAGTGCCACGTCCGCTAGGGTGGACTGCGAAGAACCGAGCCGCTTGTTTCTTGGAGGCGAAACGCCGCGATTCCGGATCGAGACCGGCAGCGGTTGGCGCGTTGTCGATTGGCGCGGCGAGGTTGTGAAGAGCGGTGTCGCCGCCCAGGGTGGCGTCGTTTCAATTGATGGGCTCTCCCCAGGCTACTGGCAGCTTTGCGTTGACGGCAGCGAGCCGCTGACGTTCATTACCACGGTCGCCCCAGATCGTCGCCGCCATGCCTCCGAAAGCCCGTTTGCTGCGGACTCTGCCTTTTCGTGGATGGCTATCGCATACGCATTCTCCCCCGATTTCAAGGCCGACTATTCAGCACACCTTGCGCGGCTTATTCGAGCTGCGGGCATTACGCAGACCCGAGAGCGGATTGCATGGAGCGATGTGCAGAAGGAGAAGGACGGTCCGATTGCATGGGGCAAATATCTCAAGAACGCGAAGCTTCTTGCCGCGAACGGCATCAAGATTTCATGGATGAACGCGGGCGCTCCAAAGTTCGCCGGTGGCTCGGGCAAGGGCTGGGGCGACCATTCTCTTGCGAAGGATCTTGTAGCCGTCTATGATTTCTGCAATGGCGTCGCCCGTGACTTCGGACCGTATCTCGCCGACTTCGAATACCTGAACGAACCAGACCTGCTCAGTCCCGCTTGGGACGCGACGGCGCAGTTCAAGGCGGCCGCCGCAGGCTTCCGCTCCGCGAAAAGCGGCGTCCCCATTGCAAACTTCGCTATGTGTCTTGGCGTCGATTTCACTTACGACAATCTCGCCTTCGACAACGATATTGCGAAATACATCGACATCTTCAACATCCACAACTACGGAAAGCTTAATGAATACGACGCCTTCAACAAGCATATACACCGCTTTCTCGAAAAGCGAGGCGTCGGCGCTATGCCGATTCTTGTTACGGAATCTGGATGCGAGGCGGAAGGCGAGGCTGCGCTCCCTACAGATACGCCGCGTTGCAAGGCTCAGACGCCAGAACAGGAAATGGTTGTTGCGGACTTCATCCCCAAGGCGCAGATAAAGCGGCAGTTCGGCGGAGTCTGGCGCAACCACTTTTTCATCTTCGCGTCGTTCCACGAACGCGGCGGACGCAAAGATTGGGGGCTTGTGCGCCGCGATGGCTCGGCGCGTCCAGGCATCGCGGCGTTCTCCGCGCTGACCGCAGTTCTCGACGGCGCGAAGATGCTCGGCCGCATCGACTTGGGGCCGAGTGTGGAGGCATATCTTTACGAACGCGGCAATGGATCCAAAACGCTTGCGTTTTGGAAAGTTGAGGCTGTAAAATGTAAAATGAAGAAGGGCGAAGGAATCAGCTTTACTGTATGCGCCTCTTCTCCGCTTCTTCTTGTTGATTGGTGTGGAACGCCAAGGCGGTTTTCGGCGGGCAAGACGAGCGTCGCCGTGGAAAAGCACGTTTCGTATTTGACCGGCGCATTTGATTTCCCGATTGTCGAACCAGCCACTCCAGTAGGTAGGATCGCAAGTCCACAGGCAACCGCATCTGACGACGACCTTGAGACCGTCATACGTGTCGATTTTCCGCCGGACGAATTTGATGTCGTAGATGGCTTCACGGCGGTCGAGACGAAACGCGAGGGCGAGGGACGCGTGAAGATAGAGATATGGAATCTCTCGGGCAGTCCGAAGACAGGACGGCTCCATTCGCGGAACGGCGACCTTGTCGGCTGGCCTGATGGCGAAATCGTCTTGCCGCCTCGCGGCGTGTTTGCGCACGAGGCGACGCTTAGGCCGCTCTGCGGAAAGGACGGCGAGGCGAAGTGGCAGTTGCGTGGCGTGTTTGATGGCAGGAAGACATCTCGCTTCACTGCGCCTGTCCGCGACTTCGCGTCGGCATTGAAAAGTCTCCGCCGCGTAGTGGTCGCGGCGAACGAGAAGGGCAATTGGCAGAAGAACACGTCCGCGCCGAAAGTGGCGTTCACGCCGGAAGGAGAGGCGATGCGCATCGACATGTCGTGGGTGGGCGCGTCACCAAATGCTGGCGGACGCTGGGCGTACAACAGGCTTCGTGTGCCGGAGGCTGCGAGAAATTCCGTCAAGTATCTTGTCTTCGAGATCAAGAGCGAACAGGACAAGATAGAGAACCGTTACCAGTGCGCCAACGTATTCGCAAAGGGCCCCGGGCGCGACGACCGCATCGTCTGCAACGCTCCGGCGAAGGACTGGACGAAGATACATGTCGCGATTCCGCAGAAGGCCGGTAGTTCAGTGGATTGGGTTGGGCTTGGTGGCAATCCTTCCGGCAAGGAAGTGACGATGTGGATAAGAAACGTGGAGTTCTACTATGAGAGATAATTTTAAAGCCACTGAGTTTTTAAAATTGCTTTGCGAACTTAGCGCACTTTGCGTGTGTTTCTCAGCCCATGCCCGCGAGGCGCAGTTTGAGAACGCGCCGTACATGGACGCGTCGCTTCCGGCGGAGCGGCGGTGCGACGACCTCATGTCGCGCATGACGCTTGCGGAGAAGGTCGCGCAGCTTTGCACGACTTCCGGCTTCAGGATGTACGAGATCCTGCCGGAGGGCGGCGTGAAGCCAAAGAAGGAACTTGAAGAGCTTTACGCGAAATTTCCAGGCATCGGACTTTCGAGCGTGTTTCGTGCAGATTGGTTCTCTGGGCGAAACTGGAAGACAGGGCTTCGTCCCGAAATGCTCGTCCGCGCATACAACGACCTTCAGCGTTTCGCAATCGAAAAGACGCGGCTCGGCATCCCTCTTTCCATGTCGTGCGGACAGATGCTCGGGCAGACTACGCTTCCCTCCGGGCTTGCCTGCGCGGCGACCTTTGATGTCGCGGCGATTGCGGAGGGCACGCGCGCCAAGGTCGAGGAGCTGCGGACAGTCTCGCGTTCGTACGGCATAGGCCACCCGACGTGCGACCTCGCGCTTGATCCCAGGTGGAGTCGCGTAGAGCAGACGTTTGGCGAGGATCCCTTTCTCTCTGCCAAAATCAACTACGCTCGCTGCCGCAAGGCGCGCGAGATGGGCGGTGATGCTTCGCTTTCGCACTTCATCGCCCATGGCGCGGGGGAGGGCGGAAGGATGTCGATGCCCGTCCATGCCGGCGACAACGAGCTCTACAATCTGCACATGCGCCCGTTCGAGTACGGCGTCAGGGGCGGCGCGACCGGCATAATGACGTGCTACAATCTTGTCGATGGCATACCCGGCGTCTTGCGCGGCGACCTCGTCAACGGTTTCATTCGAGGCAAGCTCGGGTTCAAGGGTTCGTTTGTCGCCGATGCAGGGGCAATTGGAGCTTTGGTCTGGCAGGGGTTCGCGAGCGATCTAGGCGAGGCCGCCGCGCTCGCGATAAAGAACGGCAACGACCGCTGCTGCTGGGAGGCGGAAAACTACCTGACCGGATTGACGCTCGCACTTGAGTGCGGACTGGTCACAGAGGCGGAAATCGATGCGTCCGTAAGGCGCGTCCTTCTCGGCAAGTTCCGCAAGGGGCTTTTCGAGCATCCCTACACGGACGACGAATGGACTTCGAGGTACGGGCGCCCCGAGGACGTTATCGGCTCGCGCGAGCACCGCGACGTCGCGCTTGCCCTCGCCCGCAAGGCGATGACGCTTCTCGAGAACTCGAAAGGCGTTCTGCCGCTCGACGCCAAGAAGGTCAGGCGACTCGCCGTCATAGGCCCCAACGCGGACAAGCCCGCAAACCAGGTCGGCGACTACACTGCGCCGCAGAAGCCCGGGCAGACGATTACTCCGCGCATGGGATTCGAGGCGCTCGGGAAAGAACTCGGCTTCGAGGTCGCATACGCGAGGGGGTGCAAGGTGCGGTCGATGCGTCGCGACGGATTTGCGGAGGCGCTTGCCGTCGCGAAGGACGCGGACGCCGTAGTACTCTGCCTTGGCGGCAGCTCCGTGCCGGACCGTGAACTGGAGCAGAACGCCGCGGGCACTGCGCTGGCGTCCGGCGGAGACGACGCGCTTGAGCTCGACAAGGACGCGGGCGAGGGCTTCGACCGCGCGACGTTGCGGCTCGGCGGAGCGCAGAACGAGCTTCTTGCCGAGATAAAGAAGCTTGGAAAGCCTGTCGTCACTGTTCTCGTGATGGGCCGTCCGCTTGTTCTCGACGAAGTGCTGGACGCGTCCGACGCCGTGCTTCTCGCGTGGTATCCTGGCTGTGAAGGTGGAACGGCGATTGCCGAGACGGTGTTTGGACTTAACAATCCAGGCGGCAAGCTGCCGGTGTCGTTCCCACGCAGCGAAGGCGCGATACCGTGCTACTACCACTACCTCACGCCGCGCGGCAACTACGTCGATATGCCGGGAACTCCTCGCTATCCATTTGGCTACGGGCTTTCATACACTGCGTTCTCTGTCTCGCCGCCGCGTGTCGTCGGAAACAAGGTCTTTGCTTCAGTCACAAATACTGGCAAGCGTACAGGCGAAGACACGGTGCAGATGTATCTGCGCGACGTCGTCTCGTCCGTGGCTCGTCCACGCTGGGAGTTGCGCGGATTCAAACGGATCTCGCTCGTGCCTGGAGAGACGAAGGAAGTAGTCTTCGAACTGACGGAGCGCGAACTTGGCTACTGGAACCGCGACCGGAAGTATGTCGTAGAACCAGGGGAGTTCCTTGTCGCCGTTTCGGACTGTTTCGACGCGACGGCGTTTGAGAAGGGCGATTGCGTCGCAAAGTACGTACAGCCGAAGAGGGAGATGGTGGTCTTTGACACGGACATCGGCGGCGACCCAGACGACGCGCTTGCCTTGCAGTATCTATTAAAGGAGCCGCGTTGCCAACTTCTCGGCGTTACGGCGGCGGGAAAGAACCCGCAGAAGAAGGTAGCCGTTGCGCAGTCGCTCTGTCGTTCGCTTCGCCGAGAGAACGTATCGGTTGAGACTAATGCCGTCTCATTCCTTTCGCGTACGATACGCGAGAATCCGGGTGAGGTGACGCTGCTCGCAACGGGACCGTTTACGAATGTCGCCGCGTTGATGCGCGAAGATCCAGGGGCTGTCTCGCTACTGAAGCGGCTTGTCGTGATGGGCGGCAATTTCGATGGCACGAACTATGAGTGGAACGCCTATGCTGACATCGCGGCGGCGAAAGCCGTCTTCGAAGGCGCGGGCGTTAAGCCGCCGCCGTCGCTTGTCGTTTTTGGCGCGGACGTAACGACGTCGTTTTCGATGTCACCTGAAGAGGGCAGGGCGTTCATGGCGACATCGCCAGACTTTTCATTCGTTCGCGGCGACCATGCAGAAAAATGGTATAAGCGAGTGGGGCGGCTATATTTCCATGACCCTATTGCCGCAGTCGCCGTGTTCCATCCAGAGATCGCGGCATATGGCGCATCGGCGATAGCCGTCGATGAGAAAGACAGGGCTAAGACGTATCGTGCCAGCGCTTCGGCTGCCTGCAGTTGGACATGGAACGTCGCTTCGTCGGTCGATTTCAAGAAGTTCATGGAATTCTATTTGGGCATCATGGCCGATAAACAATGAGATGGAGGGTAAGATGGGATACATGAGGGTGTTTGCGGTTCTTGCGGCGGCGTCTGTCACCGTATCGGCTGAAGCGTTTCGTCCGCCTGCCGTTCCTCTTGTGTCGGTCGAACCGCATTTCAGCGTGTGGAGCGCGGCGGACAGGTTGTACGACGCTGATACCGTACACTGGACTGGGGTGAAGCAGCCGTTGGCCGTACTTCTCGATGCGGACGGCGTTACGTATCGGCTTTGCGGACGCGGCAGGCGTCCGACGCTCGAACTGCCGGTGCTGCCACAGACGGAATGCCGCGTTGGGGCAACCGTTACGCATTACCGCTTCGCCAACGGCAATGGGCTTTCTGCCGAGATTGACTTTACGACGCCGCGCCTCACGGACGACCTTGATGTCTTTTCGCGCCCGGTAACGTATATGACTGTGCGTGTCGATGGGGCGAAGGAATGGTCCGTCCGCGCGGAGATAGACGGCTCATGGGCGACAAACGACGACACGGCGAAAATGGCGTGGACGACTAATGTTGTCTCGGGCGTCCGCGACATCTCCGTAGGGCGCGTTGACCAGTCTCCGTTTTCCATTCGTGGCGACCGCAAGCGCGCGAATTGGGGGCGGGTGCACCTTGTCGGGCCGATCGTTGACAGGGCGTCTCGTTCCGGCGCAACGTTCATTCTTGCGTACGACAACGTGAAGAGCGTCAGGTTTTTCGGCTCGGAGCTAGTCGACTGGTGGGCGCGCGAAGGGAAGGCGTTCGACGCCATGCTTGCGGAGGCGATGGCGGACGCATCCTCGCTGGAGGCCAAGTGCCGCGCGTTCGACGCCAAGTTCCACCGCGATGCGGAGGCCCTGGGCGGAGTGAAGTATGCGGCCATAGCCGAGTTGGCATGGCGGCAGAGCTTTGCCGCGTGCAAGTTCGTGGCGAACGCGGACGGCGAGCCGTTTCTATTCTCGGCGGAGAACGACTCTGGGGGAATGATAGGTACGACAGACGTGTTCTATCCGCAATTCCCGCACCTTCTCCATTCCAGCCTAACGCTCGCAAAGGCGTCGCTTGCCCCGACATGCATCTACGCAGCATCAACCAACTGGCCTTATGCCTACGCGCCGCACGACCTCGGGCTTTTCCCTGTCGCGGAAGGTCAGTACTACGCGATGAAGAAGGGACGGTCCGTTGGCGGCGGCGACGACGACACGTACAGGATGCCCGTGGAGGAGTGCGGCAACATGCTCATTCTCCTTGCGTCCGTCGCGAAGGCGGAGGGAAGCGCCGCGTTCGCCTCCCGCTGGTGGGGCGAGGTCTCGAAGTGGGCGGAGTACCTTGCCGAGTTCGGCTACGACCCCGGCAACCAGCTTTGCACGGACGACTTCGCGGGGCATCTTGCGCACAACGCGAATCTGTCGCTAAAGTCCATAGTCGCGCTAGGCGCGTATGCGCTCATGGCGGAGATGCGCGGCGAGAGGGCCGTTGCGGAGAAATACCGCGCGCTCGCCGAGGGCATGGTGCCGAAATGGATTGACGCGGCGAAGGGCGGCGCACACGGGGCGACGCGAATTGCATTCGACCGCCCGGGGACGTGGAGCCTCAAGTACAACCTTGTCTGGGACCGCGTCCTCGGGCTCGAGCTCTTCCCCGACGAAGTCGCGGAGGCGGAACTAAGGGCGTATCGAGAGCTTGCAATGCCATATGGCGTTCCGCTCGACTGCCGCAAGAACTACACAAAGGCGGACTGGCTCGTGTGGTGCGGCGCACTTACCGGGAGAAAGTCTGATCTTGAGTTTATGTGTGACGGACTTTACCGCTTTCTGACCGAGACGCCGGATCGCATCGCGTTTGGCGACTGGTACATGGCCGACACGTCGCTTTACGTGCACTTCATCGCTAGGAGCGTCGTCGGAGGCGTCTTCATGCCAATGGTCTCGCAGATGGGAGAGTCTGGGGGTAAATTTTTTGGGGATAGACCCTTGAAACGCTGAAAGTCTGAAATCTCATGGACTATATCGCGCAGAGTTCGATTGCCGACGGATTCAGCGATGCTCTGCTCAACAACCGAATGAAAAAAATGGTATAATTAGGACATGAAAAAATTACTTGCAAAGTTTTTTGCGCTTGTGGCCGTGGCCATAGCATGTCCTGATCTATCGGCCGAGACGCGTCTCATAGTCGCCATACCCGACTATCTGCAGACCAACAACGTCGTATCCGCAAGGCGCAGCATGACGGAAGCGCTCCTCAAAGCGGGGTTGCTTCCTGTGGTGATGCCTGAAATGGACGACGATTCGGCAGACCAGTTCCTTGCGCATTGCGATGCCGTGATGATCGGCGGGGGAATTCCTGGACAGCAATACAATCGTCGTTGCGACTATGAGGATCGGATCCTGACTCTTGCGACAAAGCGCGGAATGACGATTGTCGGGATCTGCCATGGCTGCCAGGTGATCAACAAGCATTTTGGCGGCACCATCGTGCCGGTGCCGGAGGGAAGCCGATTGGTCCACAAGAACGCCGACCATTTCACGCGTACCGGCGAAAGGGCTGAACACGAGGTGAATGTCGCCTCTGGGCCTTCGCTGATGTCCGAGCTTTTCGGTGAAGGCCGTCTTCGTGTCAATTCGTCGCACACGCAGCGTTGCGGTGCGCTCGCCCCAGGATTTCGGGTTACTGCATCTGCCGAAGATGGTGTCATCGAATCAATCGAGCACGAGCGCTTGCCGATATTCGGCTTTCAGTTCCATCCTGAGATATACTGGCAGAAAGATAGTCGATTCCTTGAGCTGATACGCAAGGCCTTTCATAGCAAGAAGAAGTAATGTCCATGATGAGCGCTCGTGTGGAAAAGGCTGAAAAGCTTTTTAAGGGCGGGCTCAACTGCTCACAGTCGGTCTTCGCGGCGTTTGCGGACGAGTTCGGCCTTGACGAGGAACTTGCGAAGAAGGTCTCGTGCGGACTCGGCGGAGGCGTCGGCAGGATGCGCGAGGTGTGCGGCGCGGTGTCTGCGGCGGCGATGGTGATAGGCATGCGCCTTGGACCTGACAAGACGGCGGCATATCCGGCCATACAGGAATTCTGCGCGAAATTCAAGGACGAGACGGGCTCGATAGTCTGCCGCGAACTGCTCGCCGGAACCGGCGCAACGGCTGGCGGCGCGCCGGAGGAAAGGACGCAGGCGTATTATAGCAAGCGTCCGTGCGTTGAACTCGTTAAGCTCGCCACGACGCTTCTTGAAGAGGGGCGCGGCTAAAGAATCAATCGCATCTGCGTTTACAAACCGTTAACAAAGATTCGTTAGAATACGTGTTGTCAAATCGGGAAACCGAAGAAAGGAACGACAACATGAAAAACGACAAGAAGAAACTGACGGCAACAATGGCAGGAGCGCTTGCGCTTACAGCCCTCATTGGGTTCGCGGCAGCGTCGTGCAACGAGAAAAAGGATTCTTCCCAGAAGTCATCGGAGACATCGGTCGTGACGAACGAGAACGGATCGGTCTCGCGCACGTTCACCGAATCGACGGTAACGACCAACGGCAGCATGGTGACGGAACACCGCAGGGAGACACGCACCACCCTCGACGGCGACGGCAACCTTCTCGCGACGACGACGAGCGAATATGCGCAGAGCTATCCGGTCGGCGACACGGGCATGGCGCCGCTTACAACCTCCCTCAGTGCAGGCGGAAAGAGCGGCGGGGACGAAACGTCCGATGCCGATTCCTTCATGGGGCTCAAGTTCGGCGAGACGTTCGCTGGCACGAATCTCGTGCAGGACGCCAGCGAGCCGACTCTCCTGAGGGCGACGTTCACTCCGAAGAAGGCGTTGGCTGGGTTCGACGACTACTATGTGTATGTTACTCCGAAGACACACAAGGTCGCGAAGGTGTATGCATGCGCAAAGGAGGCCGTGGAGCCAGGGACTACCTGGAGACGCCACTACCTCATCGAGGCCCTTGAAAAGAAATACTCGACATGGGCGCGTCCCTGCAGCTGGTGCAGGCCGATCTATCGATTCTACATCGGTGAGGGTCGGTACGTGACCGCATGCCTCGCAGGAGCATCGCAGGATTACGAGACCATGCTCGTCGCATGGGACGACGCGATGCTCACGACCGCGGCGAACGAGACGGAGGCGCTTCGCGCAGAGGCCCGAAAGAGCGCGGCGGAGCGTCGCAACCGCCGCGTTGCGGACGCGGCAGAGGCGTTCTGACCCACTGCCTGCGCGATCTCTTCAATCTTGCTTCGACATTGAGAGGAAAACTCCATTATGGTATAATTTGCGCATGCATATGAGCGAGGGAGTTTTCAGGAAGCAAGATGAAGAGATCGCGTAGAAGCGGATCGAGGGCGCTTGTCGAAGCACTTGAGAAAGCCGGGGCGGATATCGTCTTTGGCTATCCGGGGGGCAATGTAGTCGATGTCTTCGACGAGCTTTCCCGCGCTCCGTTCAAGTTCGTCCTCGGCCGCCACGAGCAGGGGTGCGTACACATGGCCGACGGCTACGCCCGCGCCAGCGGGCGTCCGGCCGTCGTGGTGGTGACGAGTGGGCCTGGCCTCACGAATACGATCACGGGGCTTGGTGCCGCAAACATGGACGGCGTCCCCATGATTCTTGTTTGCGGACAGGTTCCTCTTGACCAGATTGGCACCGATGCATTCCAGGAGGCGGACACGACCGGTCTCACCCGCGCTGTTTCAAAGCACAATTTTCTCGTCCATTCCGCCGACGAAATTCCTGAGACCGTGGCGCAGGCGTTCTACATCGCGACTCACGGCAAGCCCGGTCCCGTCGTCATCGACGTGCCGCGCGACTGCCAGGAGGCTCCTACCGCGGCGGAATATCCAGAGCGCGTCGTGCTGCGGGCGTACCATCCGGAGGTCTCCGCGACGGCGTCGCAGGTTGCGCGGCTCGCAAAGCTCGTGAACGGCGCGAAGCGTCCAGTGATTCTAGCTGGCGGCGGCGTAATCGCCTCCGGCGCGTCGGAAGAAGTCGCCGCGCTCGCGCACAAGGCCGGCATTCCCGTTGCGACAACGCTCATGGGCATAGGCTCGTTCGACGAGAAGGATCCGCTGTCGCTTGGCCTTGTCGGCCTGCACGGCGAATTTGCGACGAACGCGGCGGTTGCGGAAGCCGATCTTCTCGTTGCGCTCGGTGTTCGCTTCAACGACCGTGTCACGGGCAGGAATCCGGCGAAGTTCGCGCATCGCGCGAAGATCGTGCATGTCGATTGCGATCCTTCTTCGATCAACAAGAACATATCCGTCGAGCTCGGCATCACGGCGGATATCAAGGAGTTGCTGCTGACGGTCGATTCCCGCATTCGTCCGGCGGAGCACCGCGAGTGGATTGCCGCGATAGACGCTCGGCGGCGACCGCGCACGGATGGCGCAAGACCTTTGGGACGCGGCGCAATCATGCCGCAGCGGGTTGTGGAGTCCGTATATGCCGCGACGAAAGGCAAGGCGATTGTCGTTACCGATGTCGGTCAGCACCAGATCTGGGCGGCCAAGCTTTTCAGGCATACGCGTCCGCGCCACTTCATCACGTCGGGCGGAATGGGCGCGATGGGCTTCGGCATTCCGGCGGCGATAGGTGCCGCGCTGGCGCGTCCCGACCGCAAGGTCGTCGCGTTTCTGGGCGATGGCGGCGCGCAGATGACGGCCGAGGAACTTATGGTTGCCGCGGAACTGAAGCTGCCGGTGGCGTTCGTCGTCGTTTCAAACGGATCGCTCGGGCTCGTTCGCCAGATGCAGCGGCATCTGTGCGGCGGGAACTACTTCGCGACGGATTTGAAGTCGCCCGATTTCGTGAAGCTCGCTGCGGCGTATGGGCTGCGCGGCATTCGGGTTTCGGACGGTGCGAAGCTTGACGCGGCGATTTCGCGGGCGGTTCGCTCGAAGGCCCCGGTCTTGGTGGAAGTCGCGGTTGACAAGGAGGCTGAGGCATGAAAGAGGAAATACACCGGCTCAACTGCTATGTCGAAAACAAGCCCGGCGTCCTCGCGCGCATTGTAGGTCTCATTTCAGGCCGTGGCTACAACATTCAGACACTAAACGTCGGCCCTACGGAGGACGGCACGGTTTCACGCATGCGCATTGACGTTCTCGGCTCGGAGCGCGTCGTTCAGCAAATCATACTTCAGCTCCGCAACCAGGTCAGCGTCATAGAGGTTACGAGCCGCCGCCGGTCTATGTAGCCGTTGCCGGATGGGACCGCCGCTTTCTGTAGGCGGCGGGAGATGAGTGAGTGTTCTTCTGGAAGAAGTGCGAGAAATACCAGGTCGAGTTGAAGCCGAGCGCCTTCGCGATCTCGGCGACGGGCATGTCGCTTGAGCGCAGGAGGTTTTTCGCACGCGCAAGACGCACAGACAGCTGGTAGTGCAATGGCGACGACCCGGTCTCTTTCGCGAACAGATAGCGGAACGTGCGGTAGTTGAGACCAAACAATGATGCGACTGACTCGAAGTCAAGGGTTTCGGAGGCGTGCTCTTTGATATGTGCCTGGGCGCGATGCATTAGTTCTGCGCTTGTCGAACGTGCTTCGCTGGACGCATGGCCTTCCGCGAGAGCGGCGATCAATATCGGAATACGCGCCGCCGTCATATATATGTTGTCGCGTCCATTTTCCAGAATGTCGTTCACCGTGTCTGAGAAGAGTCGTTGCAGGGCCGGTGCCGATGGAGTGTTTCGCACTTCGCCTTCGGGGTTGAATTTGGCTCCGCCTGCGAGGCGGGTGGCAAGCTCGCCGCTGAAGCCAATCCATAGCGTAGTCCAGCCAGAGTCTTGGTTTGGCCTGTAGCGATGCCAGCATTCGGGAGGAATCACGATCAGCGAGCCTTTCGTTACCCGTATTTTGCGGCGGCTCGCGAATTCGCACGTTCCGCCGCCGTCTTCAACGAGAATAAGCTGCCATTCGTGCAGGATTCGTCCCGACTCCCATGTGAAGTAGTATTCGTCGGGATGCGCACGCGAAGGGTATTCCGTGCGTGGCTCTGTCTTGTTGTGCCCAGCGCACGTGGCGTATAGCCCCCACTCTCTCTGGGCGTTGTTTACTGGAAAATATACATAGCGCGATTGCATGGAAGTAATAATATCATATCCTTGCCAAAAAATGCAAGTCTGTCAAAATGAAGTGTTGCGCATCTTGCTGTCCGTATGTTATCATCTACTGCGCAAATGATTGAATAAGAGGATTAGTGGTCTTATGAGAATAATAGTAGCCGCTGTTTTGACATTTTGTAGTGCAATGGTGTTTGCCGATTCGCCACTCAAGGTCGAACGTCGCAAGCCGCTGACGGCGAACATTGGCGTCGTGTCTGTTGGACTCGACACGTACTGGAAGCAGTGTCCTGGGCTTTACGAGGACATGGTGAAGAAGTCGCAGGTGTTCGTTCACTGCGTTGAGTCGCATCAGGCGAAAGTGACTGATTTCGGAATTTCCGACAACCCGGAGAAGGCGGTATCGATTGTTCCGGCGATGAAGGCCGCCGACCTAGACCTTCTTTTCGTCGACATGGTGACGTATGCGACGAGTTCAACGTTTGCGCCGTTCGTGCGCGAGTTGAAATGTCCGATCGTGCTTGTCGCGCTTCAGCCCGATTCTAGGCTCGACTACGAGCATGCGACTATATACAAGCAGCTCTACAACGACGACCTTTGCTCCGTGCCGGAGTTTACGGGTGTCGCGATCCGCTATGGCCGCCCCGTCGCCGACGTTGTAATCGGGAAGCTGGGAGACGACGCCAAGGCCGACGAGGAGATTCGCCAGTGGTGCGCTGTCGCGCATGTTCTTCATGACTTGCGCCGCGCGCGCATAGGTCTCATGGGCCATGTCTTGGAAGCGATGTACGATCTTCAGGTTGACCCGACCGCAGTCTCGCGCACTTTTGGCTGCCACGTCGCCCTCTGCGAGCCCGACGAGATCATGCCTTTCTACCGCGCGCCGGTCACGGCGGACGTCGAGGCGATGAAGAAGCGCATACTTGAATTCTTCGATACGCCCGATCCTGTCTCTGATCCTTGGACGGAGAAGCTGACCGCGCATGACCTCGACGTCGCGGCAAAGGCGGCGGTCGCCCTTGAGAAGTTCATCGCGAAACGCAATCTTGATGGCTTCGCATACTACTACGAAGGCGAGGAAGGTTCGCAGACGCGCGAGCTCGTTACCAATTTCATCGTCGGAAATTCGCTGTTGACGGCGGCGGGCTTTCCGATGTGCGGAGAGTTCGATCTCAAGAACTGCATTGCGATGATGATCTTTGACCGCCTCGAAATCGGCGGAAGCTTCGCTGAGTTCCATCCGATAGACTTTGAGCGCGGCACGGTGCTTGTCGGACATGACGGCCCGCACCACCTCAACATCGCGGCGAAGAAGCCTGTCCTGCGTTCGCTCAAGAAGTACCACGGCAAGCCTGGGAGCGGAGCGGGCGTGGAATTCAATATCAAGGAGGGGCCGATTACCATGATGTCCTTGGGACTCAAGGCGGACGGCTCGTTCAAGTTCATTGTTGCCGAAGGGGAGTCGCTTGCAGGTCCGATACCGCCGACTGGCAACACCAACACGCATGGACTCTTCAAGCCCGACGTCCGCACGTTCCTTCGCCGTTGGTCGATGGAAGGTCCGACGCACCATTTCGCACTCGGCGTCGGACACCACGCGGCAGAACTAAAAAAGCTCGGTCGCGCCCTCGGCATCGAAACCGTCGTCGTCACCGACTGACAATTGCGGTGGCTTCGCCGCAAATCACGAACCCAGTAGGGCTTCGTTTTATTCAGCCACAAAGAGCAGGAGAAACAGGAGACGTTTTGCCGATATCCTCCTGTCTTCTCCTGTCCTTTGTGGCTCATCATTAATTCTGCAGTCAAAGTCGTGACAAATGAAGGTACATAAACATGCCATTTCGTGACAGCGCGCTTGACGCGCTGACAAATCGCTTTGTCAAAAAGCGCAAGTGTGTCAAAATGAGGCATTGCCTTTTCCGGCACATATATGCTATCATTTGCGCGTTATGACCGAGGAAGAGCTATAGAATGACGCGCAATTTCATAAGGCTATTATTTTTGGCATTTTGTTGCACGGCGGCTTTTGCCGCCGAAGTGGCAATTGCGTCTAATGCCTTGTCTTCTGCCTCGATTGCCAACCTTGGGTTTGAGAATGGCGGGGCGCATTGGCGCGTTCCGCGTCCGACGTGGCGCGTCGAAGACGGCGCGGGTCGAAAGGGAAGCAAGGGTCTGGTATGGGAGAACTCCAATCCCGATGTCTATTCGTTTCCCGCGCAGTGTGTGACGCTCGAGGGCGGAGGCATTTACCGTTTCGGATGTTGGGTGAAAGTTGACAGCCTTCAGAAGGACGGCAAGAAGATAAGACCTTCCGTATCTTTGGACTGGTCGGATGCAAGCGGCAAATGGATGTCTGCCGCGTATGCACATCCCGTAGTAGGCAACGAGACTGATACTGACGGTTGGGTGCGCTTCGAAGGTGTAACGAGCCCGCTCCCTGCCGAAGCGACGCAGGGCAACTTGCTGTGCTTCCTTCCCAAAGGCGCCACGGGCAAGGTGCGCTTCGACGATTTCTCCTTCAAGCCGGAGGCGGTGCGCATGGTTGATTGGCTCTGCTCTTCCGCATACCGTGACACCGCGACTGGCGGCAACGTTTCCTTCCACGCGTCGCTCTACCTGAATCTCGTCAAGTATCCTCTCAATTCCATCGAACCGTGCTTCTCCTACACGGCTGCGGATGGAAGGGCTGTCCTTGCCGCGCCAGACAAGATGTCTCCGCAATCCGCGTCGATTACGATTCCCGTTTCGGCGATGGCGAAAGGGCGACAGATGGTGGCATTTGTCTTGCGCGACAAGCAGAGTGGAATGGGACTTGGCTACGCCGAATGCGCGTTCACGCGGGCTGATGCTTTTTCGCGCCGCGTCATGTTCGATGAACACAAGCGCACTCTCGTCGACGGCAGGCCGTTCCTGCCTCTTGGGATGTATGCCAGCAGGATTGATGCTGACATTCTCGCCAAATACACCAACGGCGTATTCAACTGCATCATGTTGTACAGTGCGACACGTGACCAGTTGGATGTGGCGCAGGCCGCAGGGCTGAAGGTCATCTACAGCGTGAAGGACATGGTATGGGGCGGCTCGCATGTTCGCAAGGGATGCGAGACGCGCGAGAAGTCGCTTGCAGCCATACGTGCGATTGTGGAGTCGGCGAAGAAACATCCCGCCCTGCTGGCGTGGTACGTCAACGACGAATCTCCCGAGTCGCAGATTGCGGCGCTACGCGAAGTCAACGCGATGATCCATGAGCTCGACCCTGACCATCCAACGTGGGCCGTCACCGACAAACCCTGGCATGCGAGGCCGTTCCTCGGCACGTATGACTGCCTTGGAATGGATCCGTACCCGATAGGCAACAATCGCGGCGGAATAGACATCGCGGCAGGATGGGCGCTTGAGGCCAGAAGGGGCTTCTTCGATACTGTTCCGATGTGGCATGTTCCGCAGGCATTCAACTGGAAGTGGTACCGCCGCACTTCGCAGAATCCCGAACACCGCTTCCCCACGCGCCAAGAACTCGATTCGATGTTCTGGCAGGCAATCGCCGCCGGAGCTAACGGACTTGTGCCGTATGCTTTCCATTCAATGTGCAAGTTCATGGATGAAGCCGAGTTCGACAAGGCCATGGCGGATGTCGTTGCCGTAATGTCTGCCGTCAAGCGCCGCGAATCGGTAATACTTTCCGATCCCGGTCCTTCTGCCGTCACTGACGCAAAGAACCTTTTCTGCCGCACGTGGACATCGAAGACCGGCGAACGGTGGCTGCTTCTCTCCAACGCAAACCGCGAGCGTATTTCCTCGACTGTCACGCTCGGAGAGAAATTCGCTAACGCGCAGTCCGAAGACGGCGTCGCGGCCGCGCTGACCGCACCGAATACGCTTTCGGTGAAACTCGACCCCCTCGCATCTGGCTTCGTAAGGCTTGCGCCTCAGAACTTGGCTACGCGAACAGAGGAGCTTGTCGCCAATGCCATTAGAGACATTCCGTATGATTCGTCCATTGGACGGTTTGGCCTTGGAGATCTGTACCTGCCGGAGAAGGTGACTCCGGAAACGCCGGTTGTCCTCACCATACACGGCGGTGGCTGGGGCGCGGGCGACCGCTATAGCTGGAGCGGCGTCGCCGAGTTCTTCTGTCGCAACCTCGGCTTTGCTGCGTTCAATATCGAGTACCGCCTTGCGTCTGCGTCAAACCGTTGGCCTGCCTGTGGCGACGACTGCGTAAAGGCGGCGAACTGGCTCTTCTCGGACGGGTTCCGCGAACGAGCAGGGTTTACGCCAAGGAAAATCTACATCTGCGGTGGCTCGGCTGGTGGACACCTCACGCTCTGGACACTCGTGAACATGCCACCGGAGAAGATTGCTGGTGCCGTGTCGATTTCATCAATCGGCGACCCCGAAGCCGCCTACCACGCGCTTAAAAGAAGCTACCGTTCGTTGTTCGGCGAGAAAGTTGGCGAGACCGCCTTTGCGGCGATGAATCCCATCCTTAAAATCAAGCCCGGCATGGCTCCTGTTCTCTGTACCCATGTGACAGAAGACAAGGTGGTGCCCATCGCCTCGCACAAGGCGTTTGCGGACGCCTACAGCGCCGTCGGCAACGTCTGCGAGTTCTTTGAATATCCCACCGCCGTTCGCAAAGGACTTACAGGGCATTGCATCTGGATTCCCGGGTCAAAGCCTCATCGGCTAATCCCGGAGATAGAGACGAAGATCGCGGCGTTTATGCGAAAGCAAAAAAAGGAGGGCTGAAATGACAGTTGCTGTGCTATTGGCTTCGCTTTGGACGAGCTTCGCGAATCCGCCGGATTCGGTGAAGCCGTGGTGCTATTGGTGGTGGATAAACGGACATGCTGACCGCGAGACAATAACCGCCGACCTTGAGGCGATGAAAAGCCTCGGATTCAGCGGTGTGCTAATGTTCGACTCGCGGGGGTACTGGGATGATGAAGAGCATGTGGTAAACCCCAAGGCGGAGATAGCCTGGGGATCGGACGAGTGGTACGATCTCGTAGAATTCTCCGTTCGAGAATGTGCAAGGCTTGGCCTTGAATTTACGATGAACGCTTCGGCAAGCGGCGGTACTCTCAACGGATTCATCGACGGCAAGGAGTACGAGACGGACATCATGAACCGCGACGAAGTCGTCGCCCATCTCGACAGGGCGATAGGCCCTCTGCTGAAGCGTTTGCCCGATCTCGTCGGCAAGACCTTCACTCATCTTTATTCGCCGAGCTACGAGGGAAACATCAAGACCGGCGGAAGTTGGCGGGCGATAAAGGACAATTTCTATGCGACTTTGCGCGAATGGACGCATGGCCATGGTCTCATGGTCTATTCGGAATCTGGATGGCCATGGGCATGGGGCGCAACTTCCGCGAAACTCGATTGCGATCAGCTTGACATGCTTGCTCACAACGACTTCCCCCAGGGCGAGTTTTGGCCGGCGGGCGAGAATTGCATTGCGCCGAATGCCAGACATGCCAACAAAAACGATCGATTCTTCTCTCGGGCGGCGGTGTTGTCAGCGCGGCGTGAGGGGCGGCGTATCGCGTCGCTTGAGGCATTCACGCACATGCACCGCCATTACTCGCCTGATCCCGCATTCTTGAAGCCGCTTGCGGATATCGCGTTCGCTGACGGAGCGAACCGGCTTGTCTGGCACACGTTCACCTGCTCGCCTAAGAAGTTCGGCGTTCCCGGCGCTGAATACTTTGCTGGTACACATGTAAACCGCAACGTGACTTGGCACAAGGATGTAGCCCCGTTTGTTAGATATATAGCCCGTTGCCATGCAATGCTTCAGCGCGGCGAGCCAGTCGATGACGGCGAGTTCGTCAATGTCCAGACCAATTACTACAGCTGGGGCCGCTACCGCAAGGCCCCGAACGCGCAGTTCACGACTACGCACCGCAGGGAAGGGGATGTGGATTTCTTCTTTGTCGCGGGCGAAGGAAAGGGCGAAGTGACGCTTAACGCCTCGTGCGAAGGACGGACTGTTGAAATGTGGGATGCGGTGACGGGTGGTAGGGCGCGTTGTCCTCAACGCGCCGTTGGCGGCAAGACGCGCGTATCTCTCGACCTTCCTGTCGGCGGCAGCTGTTTTGTGGTGTTTGTGCCAAGCGGTGGCTTAGGGATAAGCCGCCCTACCGACGACATGGTAGGGCGCGTTGTCCCCAACGCGCCGCAACAAATCCCAATCACAAACGCCTGGCAGGTGTCGTTTGCATATCATGATGGAATATCCGCGCCTCCGCCCGCGCCCATTGCGATGGAAACGCTACGCGACTGGACGACATATGGCGCGACTGACGATGTCGCCAGCACGTCCATCCGCTACTTCTCCGGCACGGCAACCTACCGTACTAATTTCACAATTCCGCAATCTCATAATTCCACAATTTCACAATTTCATAATTTCTTCCTCTCCCTCGGCCACGTCCCGACCGGTCTCGCCCACGTCTTCGTCAACGGCGTTGACTGCGGCGTTGCATGGTGCGCTCCGTGGGAGGTGGACGTGTCTTCCGCCATCCGCGAGGGCGAGAACGAGATCGAGATACGCTACACGAACAACTGGTACAACCGTCTTGTCGGCGACTGCTTCCTTGCCGAAGGCGAGCGCGTTACACGTTCTACGCTTCGGTACTGGAATGTTCCCCGTGCGAATACGGACGCCACGCGGAAGTGGTTTGTATTTCCGACCAGATATTCCGGCCCGGCAATTTCCGACCCTCTCCAGCCGTCAGGGCTACTTGGCCCGGTCGAGATCAGACGGGAGATGTCTGACGTTTGCACTATTTCCAAATCAAAGGAGGAACGACAATGAAAACAAGAACAACAGTCTTTGCCATCACTGGCATTGCAGCAATGACCTTGTCGGCGGCGGATGTCGCCGTGGGGAAATGGGAACGGGCAACCATAGATGCTGATGTCAATGCGGCCGACTCGGTGTTTGTCAATCCGGCTGCAGGTTCGCTCTCGGTTGTCTCCGGCGGAGAAGTCTCATTGCCTAGTGGAAGTGTTGTCGCTTTTGGCGACAACGTGATTGGCGCAAGAAGCGGAACGCTTGCGATTTCCGATTCCGCTGGAGCGGATTTCGTTGCCAACCCTCCCGCAGAGCTGCAAAATGCCGCACTTTGGCTTGATGCAGGCAAGAACCTCGCGACGAATGTCATAGACACCCAGAATTGCGTAAGCGGCTGGTACGATGCGCGCGAAGTGTCGTCCGCATCGGCGAACTACGGGTATGCGGTTTCTGTGTCGGGGGCAGGAAGCGACGTTCCGACTTTTCTGGCTGTCGACGGCACGCTTCCGTCCGTCAACTTCCGAAGTCATGTTGCAGGTGCCAACCATTCCTTGGCTTACAGGACATCAGGCGGAAGTGTTGCCGTTTACAACATTAGGCATGCTTTCTACGTTCAAAGCTTTGTTGCGTCCAATCCAAAGGAAACAGCGCCTGTTCTTGGTTCGTCATCGGGGTACATTTTCTCGCCGTACAATACGTACGCCTCATTGCGGACCGACTGTCTTGCCGATCCTGTCGCCTATGCAAGCGAATATCTGCTTGACGGCGTTCCGTCGGATCCTACCGAGTCGATTCCTTCGGGTACGCACGTGTACGAATTTACACTTCCCTCCAACATGGCGGCGCCCATTGACTCGCTGATGAGCGACAAGGGTAACTATTCCGGCGGACACTGCCTACATGAACTGCTTCTCTTTACGACTCCGCTTTCCAGCCTGGAGAGAATGCGCATAACTGCGTATCTTCGCTCGAAGTGGATGGGCGTGCGGTCTGAGCCGTTTAAGGTGGATACGGCTGCAGGAACGACCGTCAAGCTCGCGGCAGGGACGAGGCTCGCGAATGTCGCAGTTGTCGGAGATGGACGGGTGACTGTGCCTTCCGGGGCGACAGTGACGAATGCGTATCGGAAGTCTGGCGAGGAAAGGACGAGGGTGCCATGCGAACTTGCCGATTCCACTGCAAAGCTCGTGATGCAGGCCGAGGAATACGAATATGCATTTGCAGGCGGAGAAACTGTTGCAATAACGGAGTCGTCACGCGTTTCGTCTTTGACGAAGTCGTCGGGAGTCTCTGCTGACGCGGCTTCGGTCACGTCGCCGTCGAGGCCTGTTGTCGTAACGGGTCTTGCGTCCGGAATCTCAAAGTTCGCCGTGAACGGTGGCGGAGACTTGATTCTACGGGCATCTTCGCGCAAGTCCGGCTACATTCCGGGAACGGCGTCCGCGGCGACTTTCGGCGCGACTTCACTGTCGCTTCCCGAAGGTTCGGCAGGTGTTGAAACCACTGTGAACGTCCCTGCAGACGGAGACTGGGAAATTGAATTCAAGATGTACAATGACTTGACACCCTCCATAGACTCAGAGTATGGTGAAAAGGGCGCCTACAGGGTGCAGCTTGTCTCCGGCGGTTCCGTCGTGTGGGAGCGGATTCCAACTGTGCTTGCGCGGTCTGCATACGGGAATGTCGATCAGTCAAGGCGCTACCTTGTCCGCAACCTTGCGTCGGGCATGTACACGTTCCGCGTCGTAGGATATGAATCGGATGCGCGTGCGGCGTCAATGTCGGACCTGTCCATGTCGTTTGTACCGAACGTCGCAAACGAGATGGTAATTCCGGTAAAAGACGGAGACTTCGAATCCTCGAGGTTCCGGAGACCGTATTACGCCGCATTGGGCAATAATACCAGAACGGCTGGATGGACCTTTGACGCGGCAGGGGATAGTAATCCTGCGTTGTCTACAATCGTGTCATCTGCAATGGGGCATGATTCATCGCAAGCCTACAGTAAATACATGTTCCGTTCTTCGCAGTTGGGAAGGTATGGCGACAATGCGCTTTTGTGGTATCACAATAGTCCTAGGGTAACAAGCCCAGAGACGGTTCTTGCCTCCGCGGGGCGGTACAATCTGCGCCTTGACGCCGTTCGTTGGATGACGGGGACGAATCACCATTCAAGGGTTGGCAATCGTTGCAACTCGGCTCCGACACTTGCGGCATCTGTCAAGATAAACGGCGGGGAAGCCGTTTCGCTAGGTTCTATTTCACCATCCGGATTTGTCGCTGCCAATTATTCGTTTCCGCAGTCCTTCGATGTAGCGGCAAACGACAAGGTCGTTGTCTGTCTCAACCAGACGGCGAGCACTGCAGGCCTGCAGATTGACAATCTCGAGTTTGTCAAAGTCGACGACGTTGCCGTTGCAAGATTGGGCGACGAACTCGTCATCAACGGGAGCGTTGAACGTGGCTCGAGCGGATGGAACTTCGAGGATTACTATGCGCCCCATCGCATTGTGTCCGGAATATGGAATCCTCTTGATGCCGGTACGTCGACCTGCGATGGCGCAGCTGTCATAAGAAGCGCCAACGGGGCGCGTGCCTGGCAGACTGTCGCAATGCCTGCCGGAACCTTCAGGCTTTCATTCTGGGCTCGTCCGCGCGAGGTGGACGGCAGCATCAAGTACCAGTCGCGCCTGACGTTCTGGTATGTGGAGCCGGGATCTTCTGCGACGAACACGATTTACGAGAGCGATCTTTTGTGGAGCTCCGAATTTCTGGAGCGTAGCGCGCTTTTCTCCGTTCCTGCGGCTGGAACGTACGTGTTCGGGTTCAATACCGAGAACATGGGAGAAGGGGGAGACGCGAAAGATGCGTTTGTCGATTGCGTGTCGCTGAGACAGATGCTGGAATCGGATGCGACGCCGGACATTTCCGCGGATACCGCGATTTCGGTTTCCGGCGGTGGCAAGCTGCGCCTTGACTACACCGGCTGCCTGAACCTCGACAGGCTCAGGGTCAACGGGAGGCCTTTGATGGGCGAAGTCTCGGCTGAGAAATACCCGGATCTCATCGTCGGTCCTGGCAAGGCGCTCGTGAAGGAACATGGCGCTGTCTTGATTGTATTCTAAGGCGGAAGTGCGGCAAGAGCCAGGGAATGCGATGATGCGGCAATTCGGCAATGTCGCGTGTGCGGTGGCGTGTCTCTTCGCGGCCTTCGTATACGCGACAGAGTCTTTTGCCGCCGGAGGCCCGTGTCAATACGTAATACAGGCCGGCGGTGAATGGATTCCTCTCGACTATCGGCGCGACATAGAGGCCGGAAGCGCGCTAGATTTCTCGCGGATGGGCTTTGTCGATGCTCCGGCAGGAAAGCACGGGTGGCTGCGCAACTCCGGGGGTAACTTCGAGTTCGAGAACCTCCCCGGGAAGCAGCAGCGATTCTACGGAGTTAACCTCTGCCTGACTGCCTGCTATCCCGACCATGCGCTTGCGGACGTTCTTGTGACTCGCCTCAGGCGTCTTGGCTACAACGCAATCCGCCTGCACCATCACGACAATGCCTCCGTGCAGGGCAGCAAGGACGGCCTGACGCTCGACGAGGCGAACATGGACAGGCTCGACTACCTTGTCGCCGCAGCCATCCGCGAAGGGCTGTACATCACGACTGACATCTACGTATCTCGCGGCCCCAGCATCAAGTGGCGGCACATCGGTGTGGATCGCAACGGCGAGGTGGACATGCAGCTTTTCAAGGTTCTATGCGCCGTGTACGACCCTGCGTTCGAGAACTGGGCGGCGTATGCGAAGAACCTGCTTCTACACGTGAATCCGTACACGGGCCGCCGCTACGTAGACGAGCCCGCGATGCCGCTTGTCTCCCTCGTGAACGAGGGCGGACTTTTCTTGAGCTGGTCGCGCGTCGTGCGGAAAGACCCGCGCGTACTTGCCTCGTGGAGGAAGTGGCTGGACGAAAAACGCGCGGTCGACCCGTCGTTCGCGTCCGGCATGAGCGGCGACAGCCTGCCCAAGGACTTCTGGGAGGGTGGAATCCATCCCGTCATTGCGCAGTGGACTGGCGAGCTCGAGGCAAAGATGGTTGCGCGCATGAAGGCGTACCTGAGGGGGCTTGGCTGCAAGGCGCTTCTCACGAACAACAACTGCGGTCCGCACTATGCCGCGCTTCAAGTGGCAACTGCCGAATACGACTACATCGACGACCATTTCTACGTGGACCACCCGACTTTTCTCGAGCAGCCGTGGCGGCTTCCGAGCAAATGTCCGAACAGCAATCCGCTTCTTGGAAAGGGTCCGCTTTCGCCGAGCAGGCAGGCTTTTGTGCGCATGACCGACAAGCCATTCACAATTACTGAATGGAACTTCTCAGGACCTGGCCGCTACCGCGGCATGGGCGGCATATTGGTTGGCGCGATGGCGGCGATGCAGGACTGGAACGGTCTCTGGCGCTTTGCCTATTCCCACAGCCGCAAGGGCCTGAAGGACGGTGACTTGCTTAGCCCTGGGTACTTTGAGCTCGCTTCCGATCCACTGTCGCAGGCGAGCGAGAGAGCGAGCATATGTCTCTTCCTGCGCGGCGACATGGCTCCGCTCAGGAAGGGTGTCGCGCTGTGGGTAACGCCGGAAAGCGTCGCGTGGAACAAGACGCTGCAGGGTGCGCCGGCATGGAGCGACGCGGCGTGGAACATGCGTGTCGGCTCGTGCCTGTCGCCGAACGCTGCGAAGGGCCTCGCGGTCATCCGGCGCGAGGAGGCTAGCGGCGAGACGGCGACGAATGCCGTTTTGCGCTCCAAGGAGGTCAGTGCACTCAGGATAGATCGCGAGCGCGGCATGTTCATAATCGACACTCCGCGCACGTGTGGCGGCTTCGTGCCGAAAGGTGCGATTGACGCCGGTGCGCTCAAGGCGTCCGTTGCTGGCGCTCCGGCCACGGTATGGGTGCATGCCCTCGACGGGAACGCAGTTGCCGATTCGCGCCGACTATTGCTTACGCACTTGACGGACGTGCAAGGGGAAGGCACGAAGTTCGCCGACGCGTCGATGACGGTGCTGCTCAAGTGGGGCGGGCGTCCGCTTGTGCGCAACGGTACGGCGGAGGTGTCGCTTAGGCTGGCGCACCCCGATTGCTTTGCTGTCTACGAGCTCGCCACTAGCGGACGTCGCGTGCGGGAAATCCCTGCATCAGTGGTAGGCGGACGGCTTTCTTTCACCGCTTCCGTGGCAGGCCCCGACGGCGCGCGGATTCTCTACGAAATAGTCTCTCGCTAGAGCGCGGTAGGTCTCTGTCCCCATTAGTTCGAGTGCAGATTTTGGGGGATAGACCCTTGAGACGCTATCGGTTTTGGTTGAAAAACTGCGCGATTTTGCAAGATAGCTCAAAAAGAGCGAAAACGCGATGGCTCAAAGACAAAGGCGAATCTTGAGCTTCTGCTTGTGAAAGCGGAGATTAAGGGAGTCCCCGAAAAGGTGCTCTTGAAGAGCCGCAACATCGGGCAGGTGGATCTGATATGGCCGAGAACAGGCGTCGCGAAGAAGTCCGGCGCGCGCGAGTTCGTGTTCAGGAAGGGCGTGTGCGACTTCACCGGCGAGCCGTGGACGAAGCGCGTCATGTTCCGCGAGGAGGTGGAGGGGCGCTGCGGACTCGCCGTCTCCGTCACCGAGCCGGTGAGCGTCCAGAAGGTGCGGCGGTTCCTGCGCCTCACGGCCAAGTACGCGCTCAAGATGGGCGCGGACTTCATGGAGAAGGCGATGGTGGGCTATGCCGACATTGCGTCCTCCCCCATCGACGCACTTGCCGCGATGATTGGCGAGAAGGACGTCCCGAAGGTGATAGCGCAAGGTGTCCTCGACGTCACCGACCTTCCTGCCGAGGGCGAGGAACTCACCATCACCGTCCCGCTCATCCGCCCCCTCACCAGCAAGCCCATCGGCTCTCTAGCCCTCATCCTCCGCGCGTGAATCTCTGCCAGTTTGGGTATGGTTGGAAGGTGTTTAGACAGGATTGTTTTTAAGCAGGTAGAGCAGGAGATGCAGGAGAATAGCTTGCGCTTTGCCTCAGCCCCTCATACTTCTGTATCTCCTGTTCTCCATGCTAAAATCCTGTAAATCTTGTATGTCCTGTCCAAAAAACTAGAGAGAACTACAGAATGAATGTCTGCCTGTTTTTCGAGGGGACGGGGCAAGGTGTCGCGGGCAGGATAACGAACGTTACGCGCCTCCGCGACCTTTGCGTCAACGATGCGCGACAAAAGCTACACCTACCAGTGGGTTTGCGTTGGTTTGCTTTTAGAGTAGTATTTTATTCCAAAGTGGCATGAAATAAGACAACTTTGGAAACGAATAGCCGTACGGTTGCCAATCTTCGGGAATTATGGTATACTTTGGACATAAATAATCATGAAAGGAGTTGCAATGGTTGGACGCAAAGAGGAGTTAAAGCGGCTGAAAGCGGCGTACGACTCGCCGGAATCGGAATTCGTGTCCGTCTATGGGAGACGACGCATCGGCAAGACATATTTGGTCAACGAGGCGTTCAACTACAACTTTTCATTTCATGCCGTTGGTCTGCGACGTGAGGGGTTGCGACGGCAACTTGATAATTTTCAGTTCGCTTTGAAACGGCAAGGGCATAAAGATTGTCCGCGTCTGATGAGCTGGCTTGAAGCATTTTACGAGTTGGAGGTCTTCTTGGAGAGGCTGCCAGAGGGGCGCAAGGTGGTGTTCCTTGACGAAATGCCGTGGATGGATACTCGTAAATCTGGTTTTTTGTCCGCTCTGGAGGGATTCTGGAACGGGTGGGCGACATCGCGGAAGGATATTCTTCTAGTGGCATGCGGCTCGGCAACCTCTTGGATAGTGAAGCGTTTGAATCGCAATCGCGGCGGCCTCTACAACCGTGTTCGGACGCAGATTAAGCTATATCCTTTCACATTGGCCGAATGCGAGCAATATGTCCGGGAACTAGGGCTTGGCTACGAGCGGAACCATATCCTCGAGTGTTACATGGTCTTTGGAGGGGTTGCATATTACTGGAGCCTGTTAGAGAAAGGGCGGTCGCCAGAACAGAACATCGATTCGCTCTTTTTTGGACGGAGGGACGGGTTGAGGATGGAGTTTGATGAGCTGTATTCATCTCTGTTCGCGAATCCTGAGCCCTATATCCAGATCATACTCGAGCTTGGGAAACATCGCCAAGGGCTCGGTCGGGATGAGATTGCCCATGCCACTGGATGCGCCAGCAGTGGCAATTTCAGTTCGCATCTTGCGGAGTTGGAGGAGTGCGGTTTCATACGGTTGTATCGACCGGCGGGCGGCGAGAACTCCGGCATTTATCAGCTGGTCGACGAGTTTTCGCTGTTCTACATGACCTTTGTGGCGGGGAATGCGTCAAGAGACGGTGATTACTGGTCCAACCGAGTTAACGAGGGGCGAAAAAACGACTGGAGAGGAAGTGCTTTTGAGCGCGTCTGCATAGACCATGTCGACCAGATCAAGACCGCTCTTGGAATTGCCGGTGTTCATACAGATGTCTACTCATGGAAAGCTTCGGCATCGATAGAATTGCGTGGAGCACAGGTTGACCTGCTCATTGACCGTCGCGATGGTATCGCGAATCTTTGTGAGGTGAAATATTCCAAAGGCGAATACGCGATCGAGAAGGATGAATCCATCAAAATCCGAAACCGCGTTGAGGCGTTCCGCAAGGTCATCGGCGAGAAGAGGACGATTCATGTCACTATCATTACCGCCAACGGGCTGAAGCACAACTGCTATTGGAACGACATCCAAAGCGAAGTGACTCTTGACGACTTGTTCAAGGAATAGCCCTATTAGGCGGGGCCGCGTTCATCGCAATCTCCCTCGAATCAGACTTCACTCCGCCTGCAAAGGACTTTGATCGGACGCCCCCAGGCGCCGTCATTTAACAACGTTGCCATTGCATGAGTGCGATGCAAATGATATAATTCTCGCTGTAAAAAGTTTATGAACAATTACAGAAAGATTGTACAATGGAAAAGCTAGAGTTCGGGCGAGAGAGCTACCTGAAGTCATTGGTCGAGCGCAAGCACAATGGCTTCAGATTTTTGGGGATAGACCCTTGAGACGCTATCGGTTTTGGTTGAAAAACTGCGCGATGTTTCTACATAAATCGTTAGGCGCGGCGAAATTCAAATTTTCTTGAACTTCAGTTTACACTGTTTCGGGGCTGATTTCGTTGGTGTTGGGGATGTTGGACTTGTCGCGGGATTAGAACGCGACTTGTCCGAGAATGTTTAATACGTCTTTCTCGAACGAGGCAGTGTTACCGTTATGGTCGTGCCCTTGCCGAGTTTGGACTTGAGCTTCACTTTGCCATGATAGTGGCGGGTGACAAGTTCGTGGACGGTTGAGAGGCCAAGCCCCGTGCCTGGAACTCCAGAAACGTTCTCCGCGCGGTAGAACCGCTCGAACACATGCTTCTGTGCGCGTTTTGGTATGCCTCGCCCTGTGTCTGAAACGGTGAGGACAACGCACCGCCAACGGGTGGACAGCGAGAGTGAAACCACCCCTCCGTCTGCGTACTTCACGGCGTTTTCTACGAGGTTGCCTATAAGTTCCGCAATCAGGGCTGGGTGGGCTTTGATGATCACGTCCTCCGCCGGAACCGAGCACTTGATTTCAACGTTTTTCTCGCGCATCTTCATATCTGCGGCGATGCGGCAGACGGCGGCTGATAGGTTGACATCCTCCGCCGATGTTACGTCATATCCCGCAAAGTCCTTTGCAAGGAGCATGTACGAGTCGATCTTCTTTGTTTCGCATCGGCTTATCGCCTCGATTTTCGCGGCAATCGACTTTGGGTCGGCGCTTCCATCGAGGATTCCTTTTGCCGCGATGTTTATGGCAGAAAGCGATCTGGCCTGGTCGTGCATCGAGCGTCGCACAAGACCTTCCATCTCGTCACCGAGCCGCTCTTGCCTTTTCCGGCCACGCCGCGCCATGACGACGACAAGCAGCAACAAGGCGGCTGTTGCCAAGTAGTATTGTCTGGAGGCCCACATACTCTTGCTCAGCTGTCTGTAGAATACCTCGCGGTTTGCATTTGTTATCGGCATCCTCAGAGTCTTTTGCGTCATGCGGACCGAGTGGTAGTAGCCGATGGCGAGGCAGATTGCCAAAATTGGTATCATTCCCCTGAGGAATGCCTTGCCCAGCCGTTTCCCGAAGCCTGTCTCAGCAGTCACGAAGAACATATCCCATCCCCCTGTTGGAGTCTATGATGTCCCGAGGCGCCCCCAGCGCGGAGAACTTGTCCCGCAGCGCCTTGATCTTCAGTTCAAGCCGTATCGACGCTCTGTTCACGTCGTCCCACGCCGCCTTTTCGAGGATATCCGCATCCACAATCCTTCCCTGCGCCTTGACCAGCGGAAGGAGTATGTTGAACTCCTTTTCCGAAAGGTCCATCTTGGTTCTGCGGTAGCGCACCATGTGGGTGCTGACGTTGACGCTTATGCCGCCCCACGACAGTACCTTGTCCTGGTTGGCGACGCTTCCATGCCACATCGCACGGCGCACCCTTGCCTGGAAGGTATCCTTGTTGAAGCGCTTTTCGATGTAGTCGTCCGCGCCCAGGTTCAGGCATTCCGCTTCGCCGTGTACTCCGGCGAACGCGCTGACGACGATGATGGGAAGGTATGGCTTAGACTTGCGCACTTCCCTAAGCACATCCAGTCCCTTCTTCTTCGGCAGCTCGATGTCGAGTATGACGATGTCGTATTCGGATTGCATCATCTTCTCCAGCGCCGCGTCGCCGAACGCCGCGCGCTCGACTTCAAGACCCATCTCGGCGAGGAATCCCTCGAAGGCCTTGTAGTGTTCGTCGTTGTCTTCGGCAACCAATGCCCGTTTCTTCTTCATGATGCTGTGTATTATACCATTATGGAGGCTTAGGGTGTGAAATTATTGCATCCGATAATTTCAGGGCGGAATATTTCGCAAACGATAAGTTCACGATAAGTTTACACGGCCTTCCAGATGTTATACTGCTGATATCTTATGAGAAGAGAATTTATAGCGATAGTGGTCGCAAACTTTGTCATGCTGGCAGGTATGGCGGCCGAATATGAAATGCCGCGTCTCCAGCCTGGGACGCTCCCTGATACTGAGGTGTCCACGAACGTCTCGCTCCAGGCATATCGCCCGGTAAGTCAGCAGGAGTTCTCGCTCAGGCTTCAGGCTGGCAACTGCTCGTCGAATGAGGTATTGGTCGCCATTGGTCACGATGCAGACTGCGACGGTGATCTCTCATTTGACGAGACGGACTTCGTCTTCGGCTACGACTGTGGCGAGCGTTATCTCGTCGACTACGCGGCGCAGCGTGTGTTTGACGGCATTGGCGACACCATTCGTATTAGGCATCGCCGTTTCAATCCGGCGTGGGATCTTGCAAAAGTCGTCAAGCGCGGCGAAGGGGATGTCGGCGAGACTATCACGGTCTCGGTCGAGGATAAGGCTTTTTTGATTAGACTCCAATAGGATGACTATGGCAATCTTGAGTACAGTTGGAATTGCGGTTGCGCTTCTGTTTTACGGGGCGCTTTGTGCGTGTTGGTTGAGAAAGCCCCTCGCCGAGGGCCTTAGGCGGTTTCGTGCGCTGCCATGCATGGTGCAAGTCATGATGGTCGTAATGGTTGTCATTGCAACGGTCGAGGCACAGAAGCAGCAAGGCTCCACAAACGAGCCGCCCTTCAATGCGCCGGGACCACTCGGTGCTCCGCCATCGCTCATGATGCTTTTGCCTCTTGGCGGAAACGGACCGACGGTTAGCGCAGAAGATATCCAGCGAGGGTACAGGCTTGCCTTCATGACGAACGACGTGTCGCATGACCATGCCATGCCCGCAAACGCTCAGAGACTTGGCAATGTCCACGTCCACGGCGCGGCCAGTAGCTGGGGACGTAACATCCTCGATTTTGGCGACTGGTCGTTCCCCCTCGGCACCAACGAAGCGGCCCATACGAGGCTGTGGTGGTTTGTCGACGGACGCCTCAGGGCCTCTCCGCATGACGCGGCGAGCGAGATATCGACAGGCGTGCAAGGCGCGTTGGCCGTACAGGGCGATAGCCACCTCTGGTGGGCAGCAGGGGATGACGACAGCAGGGTAGTCGGATGGGAGAACGTGTTCCCCGGTGGTTGCACTAACGAGGCGGTCAGCCTTCAGGTTGTGCTTCGTCCAGACGGCAGCTTCGAGACGTGGTCGAACGACGTTGGTGCGGTGTACGCCAGGATAGACCCGAACGACTGGGACGGCGACGGACTGGACAACTTGATAGACGAGCATCCGACAACGGACGATGGAGACTGCTTCGGGACTGGCGAGAACTGGTTGAACATGAACTGCGGAAACGTGCTCTCTGCGTTTTCCAACACCAATGGCGAGGTGTCCGTAGCGTGGCGGTCCAATGTTTGCGAATCGGCGTACTACCAGCTACATTTCACCGCGCAGAAGGACAGAACGCGCATTACGATAACATGCGACGGTCCGAGCAACCTCGGCGACCTAGCGGTGATTGCCAATTCCAACCAGGTGTGCACTGTGCCTCTTCTTATAGGCGCGGAGTATCGTGTCAAGGCGAGTTGGCCGGTGACGAACATATCCGCCAGCGATCCAGATGCGAGCATCAATCCGAACTCCGTCGCGAGCGATGATTTCAAGGTAGAGCGCCCGATCTCACTCGAACTCGACGGAGGCGGCGGAACCGGTCAGCTCGTGACGAGCCCCGACGTTGGTGCACAGATCAGCGAGGTAGAGGGCAGCTGCTGCGACGTCTTTCTGTATGGTGGAAGCTATGCGTGGAGTTGCGGAGGGAACTGCGAATGTCTCGGCTATGGTCAGTGGTGGGATGTCACGGCGACATGGGAAGGGTATAGCAAGCTGTTTTCGTGGGAGGAGCAGTGCGGTTGCCAGGCTAGGAATGAGACAAACATGGTGGCTTGGGTGACGCTTTCTGCCTCGCCCGTCGTTATGCGAGGTGGTTGGCTTGGCGGCGTGTCCGCCACCTTCTTCCCGCCAGAATCGGCTGAAGGCGCAACGGCTACGCTAAGGCTGGACGGCGGCGGCAAGGTCGTTCCGTGGGAGAATGAGAACCGCACTGGCTCGGTATCACTTCCCATGGACATACCGTCGGGCGGGAGTGCGTCATTCTGGCTTGAGGGTGTGTCGGCGAGTGCTTCCGTGGGCGACGTTCGCGTTTGCCTCGATGTGACCGCAGGGGAAGATACCTACACGTTGACGCAGTTGGTCACGGTCGCATGCGTCAATAGGATGGAGATGACGAGCACTGTCTCCGAGGTGAGCTCGAACCCACCTCCGTTCATCGGAGAGTCGGAGTGTCCGTTCAATGTCGCCAACAGTCCTAGCGTAGATAAACACCTGCTGATCCCGTTCTGCAATGTCGCGACGCAAGGACAAAACGGTTTCACGGTTTCCGACTTCACGGTGGAGATGGGGCTTGTACTCGAACCAGAAGGGGTCTCGACCTCGGGGCTCCAGTGCGAATGGGAGGTCGCGGAGGCGCGTCCCCAAATGAGCGGGTCGCTCATTCCCCTCTCAGTATTGACGGCGAGGTTCGCCAATCCTAAGCAAGGCGGTGTCTATAGATTCCGCTCCAGCGTGAACGGTTCACCGTGGACGGAAGGAAACGTCGTCCTGCCGCTTTCGGGCGCTAGCATAGACGCACAACTTGCCGTCGACATGGCTGCGGTGGATGCTACAATCACTTACGTCACCAATAAGTACAGCTATCTTGAAAGGCAAACTATTTCATTCGGAGAAGAGTGGTTCTACGACAATGGCGTAGGAGACTACTTGGGGAGAGTTGACAATGCGACCTGGCGTACCGTATGGCGTTACAACCAGGTGAACGACTTAAGCGGCAAGGGTGCCGTGGCGACATGGCATGGAGTCCCGACAAGGATGGCCAAGGTCAGTAACTTTCTAGTTGCCTATGAGACGGAGCGTATTGGAGTGTGGGCTGTCTCTCAATGGCTCGCGCGCTTGAACTACGGGAGGAACGACTTTGGATTTGACGGGGACGATTCCGCCTCCGGAAGCTGGAACGCCGGTATTGACGTTGCGAATGGTGGGGATTTTGGCGCAATCACGCATGCATTTGTTACAAACGCATGGAGCAGCGCTGGCGACAAGGAAAGGAAGTTGTGGCCGAATCCGTCTGCAGCTGACAACCATACAACGCCGTCCATGAGTATCGACTGGAACTACAACTTCGTGTCACCTGGTTTCACAACAAAAAGGAACTGACTGAGATGAACGGAAAAATGGCAATTCTCGGCGTGATGGTGTTTTCGGCTGCGATAATTCTTGCTTCGCCTTCGGAAAACACATACCACGCCGTCACGAACGACTGGTACAACGCGAACTTCAGCAATGTGCTGGAGCTTGCCGAGTCGCGCCTCGCGGCGAACACAAACGACCTTGTCGGAGCATATTTAAAGTTGAGCTGGGATATCTGCTTTTCGGACGCATCGACGCTGTCCAATTCAGTGACGCGGGTTCTGGACATAGGCGACACGGTGCAGAACGCGGCATTCAGCAACGAGTATTGTAGGCTGAGGCCGATGATCGTTTCGTTCAGGGACGACGTACTACCGATGTACACTGAGGAAGTGCGTCAGCAGGAGCTGGTTAGATCGACGCAACCGCACAAGCCAATCCCCGAGCGCAAGTGGCTGAAGCTCCTTTGGGATGAGAACCTTTGGTGATAATCTTATGGACATGCTAAAGAGAGTTTTGGCAGTCTTGGGTGCGGCTTTCGGGTTGCTTGCCTTGTACTACCTTGTCTCTGCATGGTCGTTAACCCTTAAGGACTTTGGATTGAGCGTTGAGGATCAGCTTATAGCCCAGCGGGTTATCACGCCGCTGTTGTTTGTCGCTCTTGCCGCGCTGGCTGCTTCTTGTGAGTATTTCCGCCGCGTCCTCATTCGGTCTGGAATCAAGGCGGGTATTCTCGTCAAGGTTCTTAGGGTTGTCGCTCTTGTCGTTCTTCCTGTGGTCATTGTAATCTTCACTTTGCAAACCCCATTTTGGAGTTATAAGTCTCCGTGGGGTTGGGACAGACCGAGATTCGACTATGGATGGCCCTTGCCTTGGAAGGGTGAGAAGATGGTAGGGGCGCACATGATCTGTCCGTTCCTCAATCTGTTCCTATGGACGCTTTACCTGATGGTGCTTGTTGGTTACAGGCGGGCCAAACACTACCTCGTAATGCTTGTGGTGATGTTGGTTTTGTTTGGCCTGTACGCTAAGTTTGTCGGCATTAAAACCATCTACAGAGGGTATAAGCCACCATCCAAGGCACAGTCGTCCACTGCGCAATTTCGGGGCTTTTGCCATACTGCGTACGCTTTCGGACGAGAAGGAAGGAGCGGAAAACTACAAACTGTATGAGCAACAGAAAAACAGAGTCTGGCAAGGTCGTGACAATCGCGCATGCTGATGCGGTATCCTACTCGGATGTCCAGCAAAGGATCGTCTGTGTCAGTGACAAGTCTGTGATTATTGATGCGGACATTGCGGCATTATACGGTGTTGAGACCGCCGCATCAGGAAAGAGAAACCGCATTCGTAGCGATTGATTTAAAGAAGGAAAAGAAAAAGATGACATCTTACGAAAAATGGTCACTCATTGGTATGTGGTTGGGTGCAACGGGTACTTGCGGAACAGTTGTGTATGCTCTTTTTGGATCAATGATGAAACGTTGGTTTAATAAACCCAAACTAGAATTGCACATTTCTGATAAATTCCCGCATTGTACCAAATTAAAAAAAGATAGTGCTTCTGCGTCCAATTCTGACGTGGATGTAGTAGAGATATGCGCATCAATTGTCAATACAAAGAAGTATTGCGCTCAACACAGTAGGGTCATGTGTACTGGCATATATGTGTTAGAAGCGAATGACAAGACATTTTGTTCGTATGTGGAATTACGGCCGCGACAATTCCAATGGATTGATGTGGCTCCAGACCGAATTAAGAACGAGATAGATATTGCGCAATCGGTTGTGCATTTTGTCAAAATCGCAGAAATCTCGAGGCCCCAGAACGAAATGACGGCAAATGGTCAGCGATCGAGCATGACGAAACCAGCAACAATAACAATAGCAGTTCCTAACCCAAGTAGTCCTAGTAGCAGTTATATACGGATTCCTCATGAACATAAAAGCGTCCTTGTAAAAATTCAGGTGTCATGTTCTGGAAATACGCCGGAGTGCTACAATATTAGGATTGATTGGAAGGGTTCTTCTGTTGGCGAGTCTGGCCAACCCGGAAAATTGAAAATAGCCCTTATTGATGAACATGAAGTGAAGGGTTTGATGGCTGGAACAGAAAGGAGGTAGTTTTCATGCTGTACATGATTTCATACGACCTTAAGATGCCTGGACGCGATTACTCTGCACTGTATGCGACTATAAAAGGTTGTGGTGCATGGTGGCATTATCTAGGGTCAACTTGGATTGTTAAAACATCACAAACGATTAGCGATGTGGCGACTTTGTTACGCAGCACCATAGACCAGAATGATTCTATTATCATTGTTGATATTACAGGGAGAACTCGCGATGGGTGGTTGCCGCAGAAAGCCTGGGATTGGATACGGGATAACAACGGTTGATGTCATGCGTGATATGAGCATTAATCCGCCGAATGCCTGGTTTTATTGGGCGGAAACGGCGAAATTCAAATTAAGTTCAAGATTTGTCGCGCAGGGTTTTTGGATTTTTGGTATACTAGCCGCGTCTTCCGGGCGAGAAGGAAGGAGCGGAAAATACAAGCTGTGAAAATGGTATAATACACGCATGGAACTGAGCGACAAGAACCAGAGCGCGGCATCTAGCGAGTTTGTGGTCAAAAATTTTGACCGCAATGTCTCTTGGACTTCTCGCCTCAATCCGAAAGGGCGGGCGAAATAATGAATCTCGATTTCGACAAATACTATGAAGCACCAGAGCCGGGACGTCGTGAGCGCGCCTACGGCTGGGCGACGGCAATCGGCCTCCAGGATGTCGATGGTCTAAAGCCGTCGCAATACCTTATCGAGACGGCGAAAAGAAACATCGAGGGCGAGATTTCCGCCGATGAGGCTCGGCGTCTTGTCGATGAATACTACGAGGTCAAGGGCGAGCACGAAATACCGGAGGACACGGTCGAGGCGGACAAGGTTTCCACCCGCATCAACCAGATAATCCATGCGCCGTCCTTCCGGCTTTCGCCAGAATACTATCTTGGCCTCCACGGAAAGATTTTCGAAGGGGTTTTCCCGCATGCAGGAGAGATCAGAACGGTAGATCTGAGGAAAAGGGAATGGGTGCTGAACGGCGATTCCGTACAGTACGAGGCGTCTTTCCTGATTGAGAAGTCGCTTGCTTACGATTTTTCCCAGGAAGGAAAGTTCAAGTACAAAGGGCTTTCGGAAGATGCATTCGTGGAGCATTTCGCCTCGTTCATTTCGGGCATCTGGCAGATTCATCCATTCCGCGAGGGAAATACGCGCACTACGGCAGTTTTCGCAATCAAATATCTTAGGTTCAAGGGCTTTGACGTGACGAACGACCTCTTTGCCGACAAGTCGTTCTACTTCAGAAACGCCCTCGTAAGGGCCAACTATGAAAACCAGAAATTGAATGTTGATAAGACGCAGCTGCCGCTTGAAGAGTTCTTCAAGGTTTTGCTGTACGGAGATGAAATCGAACTCCATAATCGCTTTTTGAAGATTGGGCAGGAATATGGTACGCCAGCGGCAAACGCGATAGAGGATTTACACCGACATGATGACGGTGTAAATGACGTAATAAACGAACCTGATGTCGGGATAAATGTCGGGATAAACCATAGCGATGACGTAATAAATGACGTAATAAACGACGCAATAAAACTTACGGCGAAAGAAGAAATAGCCGTAAAGGCATTTATCCGAGAGCCGAGACTGTCGGCGGCGAAATTAGCCGACTTAATAGGCGTAAAGCAGCGTCAAGCGCAACGTATCATCACCTCGCTCAAGGATAAAGCCGGTTTGAAAAGGCGTGGCGCCAGAAAGAACGGCGAGTGGTATTTTGAGGGGGCGGGAAAATGATGGCTTTCAAATCTTTACAAGTTGCGGTTGAAAACAGGAGATGTATCCTGAAAGGCAGCGCGGAATGAGCACAAGTGAAAACCAGATTGTCGTGTATCAGCCAAACGAGACCGTTCGGTTGGACGTGCGTCTTGAAAACGAGACGGTATGGCTGACGCAGGCACAATTGTGTGCGCTGTTTGGGGTCGTAAAGTCGAATGTTTCGTATCATCTCAAAAACATATTTGGGACCAATGAACTTGACTATGGGGCAACTGTTCAAAAAATTCGAACAGTTCGATTGGAGTCTGGACGTAACGTTGCCCGAGACATTGAATATTTCAACCTTGATGTGATAATCTCGCTTGGATATCGCATCAATTCAAAGTTAGGAATCCAATTCCGTCAATGGGCGACGCGCGTACTAAAAGAGTTTTTGCTTCGCGGCTATTCCGTAAATTCACGTTTGAGCCTGCTTGAAGACAAGATGGATCGGCGGCTCGCCAAGCACGACGACGACATTGCAGAGCTAAAGGACAAAGTCGATTTCTTCGTGCAGACGAAGGAGCCGCCGTTGCAGGGCATTTTCTACCAAGGGCGGCATTGGGATGCGAAGTCGCTATTGATCAAGTTCATTCGGCGGACTCACCATCACCGCGGCCAAAATGGGCGGCGAGATCATCCCCGGTCTTCTCGCCTCCATCCGCAAGGCGACATCGGAACGCCGCGAATATGGCAAGCCGCCTAAATCGCGGGGATGAAGAAGAGGGCGTGAAGAATGAATTATGTTTTTTATAAAGAGTGCGACGGTAAGGTTGTTGCAACTGAAACCGTGCCTGAAGAAGACATAAAACGGGTGGCGGTTGCAGGACAGGATGTAATGCGCGTTTATCGGGCGGAAGAGATATTTCACATAATTATGTCAGCGTTGCTTGAATTTAATAATGAAGTGTTTAAAAGGGCTGACATTGGGCGCATAGCAGGGGATAATGTAGTAGAAACAGAAATGCTTCGTATTCATATTAATCAATGTGCTGCTACGTTTTTGACAGCCCTTGATATGTATCATGAGTATCTACAACCGGACAAAGGTATCCCTCCTTTCTCCATTTCTGCCGATAGATTCAAGGATGGTCGGTTTGCAGTTTGTAAAGCAGTGCGAAATTATATACAGCATGTATCTACAGTAGGTATTAACATTAGTTGGGGATGGAGCTATTGTGCGTGCGGAGAGAAATTGTGTTCATTTTCAGTGTCGGCGGATGCATCAGACATGAGAAGAAACATCGACAAGCTGCATGATTCATCAAAGAAAAGCTTGAGTGAGTTCATTGAGGGGAAGACGGAGATAAATCTTTATGAAATATTTAACGGCGTTGTAGACGTGTTGTTTGATATACAGAAAGATGTGCGCGCCTCAAGGGAATATGCTAGCGAATATGAGAATAGCGCTTTGTTTTTGGCGCGACTACATGATCGGTTGTGGCCGAAAGGCTTTTTCCGTTATCGTTATGAGGGAGATGATGAAGTAGTGTGCCGCGGACATGTGCCGTATCTTTATGAGCGTCAACGCGAGATGATTTCCTTTTTGAGTCAGCGTTATAGTGGTGGTCAAACCATCAATAAGTATTATGCCACTACTGCGCCACAAGAAATGGTTAACAGAATGGCTGAAGCGGATAAGATTGTCGCAGAGTATGTTAAGGACAATGGTGTTATGGCAAAGTTTGATAAGGGCGCAAGGAAGGTTATAAGTTCCAGGTTTACTACTAAAAAGATGCGTGACTGGTATTTGCAAAAGAGTCTTGAGTCTGATAATTGTTTAGACTCCAAAATGAAAAATGGGTAAATGATAGGTTTGTGAGTATAAGACATTTCTAGGAGAATTGCCAAACGAACAGCATGGAGGTTTTAGATGAAAAAAGAAGATGGTGTGAAACTTAATAAGAGGTCTGCAGATGGCAAGATCGCATATCTTATCAAGCCCATTCTGAAAGTTTTACAGGATGCTGGCGGGCAGTTGGAACGCGTGGAAATCAAGGAGCGCATTGCCGATCTTGATGTGCGCGAGTGCAAGGCGCAGACGAACTTTGCGCACCGTGTTCGTATTCCCTCATCTACCATCAAGAGTTTCGCGAACAACTCATAGCGGAGTGCTAATTATGAAAATTACAGATAAGGTCAAAGACGGAATTAAGGCAATCGGCATTGTTGTAATCGCTGCATTTATTGCAACGGGGTGTGCGTCCGTGCGTCTTGTCGCGCGTGAAACGAATCCTCAGGAAAAGGAGGCCTTCGTCAATGAGTGCGGATGGAGCATGGATCTTGAGGGTGGGAAAACTGAAATAAGAGTTGGAGAGCGGGAGACGCTTGGGGCCGTAAAACTCCATACGAATTATCTCTATGCACTTGGATCCGTTCTTTCGTTTGGCATTTGGATGCCGTTTGACATTACGTATGAGGTGAACAATGAGTAAGTTTGCGAATCTGGTCGTTTTCATCGATGGAACAGGGAACAATGATTTCAAGAAGTCTGTTGAAGAGCAGACAAATGTTGCGCGGTTGTGGCATGCGTGTGAAGAAGTGTCTACGGATGAGGTCTCTCAAAATGTGATTTACAAACCGGGGGTTGGCACGCGGCGTTGGGAACTGGTGCGCGGGCAGGCGAGAGGGGCCTATCTTTGCGACCGTGTTAATGAGACAGTGTCTTGGTTGGATAACGAAGTGAAGATAGCCAAGGAGGATGGACGAATTCCGCGCATCTATCTATTTGGTTTCAGTCGCGGAGCATATGCTGTGCGTTGGCTTGCCACTAAAATACCATATGAGATTGAAGTTCTTGGCGTGTGGGACACTGTGAAAGCGACCCTCAGCGGGCCGGATGTTGATGTTGCATCTCGGAATGTCAAACACGCTTTTCATGCGATGGCAATTGACGAGCATCGTGGATTGTTTGACGTAACGCATTTTCGGGATTCTCCGCAGGCTGTCGAGGTATGGTTCCCTGGTTGCCATTCGGATGTGGGAGGAGGATATAAGGAGGCAGATTTGTCGTACGCGCCATTGAACTGGATGGTTCATCTTTCCACGAAGTGTGGGTTGCGTGTCGATCAGACGAAGATCCCGAGTGAACCATACTTCGATTCTGACATGCCGGTCGTGCATGACGAAACGCGGAAATTCGGTTGGCGGTTTATTGGTCTTTGCACGTTTGACCACTATTTCAATCGTAAAGTCAGCATGATGGATGTTGTGTATCCTACCGTTGCACAATTGAGGGCGCTTGGTTATTCGCCCGACTATTTGCCACAGAACTGTGTGGCTTGGAATGAAAACGCGGCATCGGCGAATATTGTATGATAGAAGGGGTTGTAAGCAAAATTTTAGCAGAGTGATAATTCAACTGAAAAATTTAGCGAGGATTTACGATGGCGAAGACGGTTAATGAGGCGTTTGCGGAGTTTATTCGTGATGTTGTCAATCTTGATCCAGGCACGGTAACGGAGGCACGACAAAGTCGCGACAACTTACTAGATAACATTAAAGAATTTGATGGAGATAGTGACTTCTTCAAATTGTATTGGGAGAAGCGTATTCAATTTGGTTCATTTGGACGCGGTACAAAATGCCGGCCTTTGGACGACATTGATTATATGGTATGCCTAATGGCAAATGGCTGTACATATGATGCTGGTAGTCAGTGGGATGATATTCCTATTTACACAGGTGGCACAGAGGATGAACGGCTGTTGTCGTGCGTTGATGATGAGGGTGAAAATCGGCTGAATAGCACAAAGGTCATAAACAAATTTGTCAAGAAGTTGACGGGCGTTAGAGAATATCATCGCTCGGAAGTACATAAGAACGGACAGGCGGCCGTTTTAAATCTTGTGTCTAAAGAATGGTCATTCGACATAGTTCCTTGTTTTTACACAACGACAGAAGCGAATGGGCGAAACTATTATCTAATACCAAATGGCAAGGGGAATTGGATGAAGACGGATCCCGTTGTGGATCGGGATAAGGTGGAGTACGAAGATGTGAGATTAAAGCACAGAATGCGGTTGCTTGTGCGTATGATGAAAAGGTGGAATCGGATTAAGAAAATCCCATCATTGGAGTCATACGCACTTGAGACCTTGGTCGTTAATAAGTGCCAAAATAAGATGGAGTTGTGTGAATGGCCAGACTTGATGTTTAGCTCTTTTCTTGGGGATTATGCAGATGCCATACTGAGTAGGATTAGTGATATTAAGGGGATTCAGGATGATTTGAATTCGCTTGACGGACCGCAGCGTTACGCTTGTCGAGAACGTGCTTTGCAAGACAAAGACAAGGCGGATGAGGCTTGGGAACACGAGCGGAAAGAGAATCACGAGACGGCTATCAATTTATGGCGAGAGGTGTTTGGAGAGGAATTCCCCAAGTATGGCTAACAGTATTTATCAGCGGCAGAACCAGCCGGAAATATTAAAGTGCCTGGTAGTTCAGCGCCGCTTGTATTCGTCTGTAAAATACTGGCAACTTGTACCAGCGGGTGCAATGGTTGCGAGTATCGTTGTGCCCTTGTGCTTTGAGAAAAGCACGGATGGATGTGGCGTGGGCGACTGGGTGTCTGTCGGTATTTCTGTATTTGTTTGGGCTAGTACGATGTTCATTGGTATGTTTCGTGATTCCATTAAGAAAATGGCGGCAGAATTCCAGCAATATGTGGATCATAAACTGTTTACCAGTGCGTTGGGAGAATGTCGTGAATGGCAGGGAATGCCATTACCTTCAGATATTGCGCTGCGGGTATCAAAGGTTACGCAAGAAGATATTGAGCGAGAAAGAGTTCGGGACTGGTATTCGGATTATTCATCGTTCAGCGAACAGTATGCGGTGTTGTGTTGTCAAAAGGAAAATGTGCGGTGGGATAGATCGTTACGGATTCTGCTTTTAGTTGTTTTGCTAATGATTTTGGTGGGATGGATCGTTTGGGTTGTTGTACGCGTGTTTGATGTTACTTTGCGGTGTGCGTTGCCAACATTGTGCTGGTGTGGCGGCGGTATGTCTATAATTGGCAAATTATGTCGGGCGCTTTGGAACGATGTTGTAAGAATTAATGGGATGCGGGATCTATTTGAGCGAACCGAGAAGAAAATCATACAATGCGTTGATTCGGATAAGGAACTAATGCAGTTGCAAGATTTGATCTATGAACATCGAAAGAGTGCCGTTCTTGTGCCTGATGTTGTGTATAAGCTTAGCCGGGGTGTGTTTCAGGCTAGAGAAGATTCGACGGCAAAGAGTCATCGGGAAATGTTGTCATAATAGAAGTCCAATTTGGTATAATATTGCCATCAACTTGAGAGGAGAAAACGATGATTAAAGATGCGATGGAGAAGAACGAGAATGCGACGCCGAATGGGGCGGATTTGGAGGTGCTGAAGAAGCACTTCGGGATGTGCTTCAATAGCGACGGGTCGCTGGATTTGGAGAAGCTGAAAGCGCGGCTGGGGAATCAGGTGGCGATTTCGAACGAGGGCTATGAATTGAAGTTCCTCGGCAAGAACTATGCGCGGCTTTTGACTTCGCTGGAGACGGAAACGGTTGTAGTGCCGGACAAGAAGCACAATGCGAAGCCGGAGAATGCGAAGAGCAAGAATGTCTATATTTCCGGTGACAACCTCGATGCGTTGAAGCACCTACTGAAGTCCAAGCAGGGGGAGGTGAAGTGCATTTACATTGATCCGCCGTATAACACCGGCTCGGATGGCTTTGTTTACAATGACTCCTTCGGCTTTAAGGTCGAAGAGCTCGCCAGCAAGCTTTCGATTTCCGAGGATGAAGCCCAGCGCATTCTTGATTTCACCAAACGCGGCAGCGCGTCCCATTCTGCGTGGCTGATGTTTATGTATCCGCGTTTGATGCTGGCGCGGGAGTTGCTTGCTAAGGATGGTGTTATCTTTATTTCGATTGATGACAACGAGCAGGCGAATTTGAAGTTGATGTGTGACGAGGTGTTCGGCGAGGAGAATTTCTTGGCGGTTCTTGCGAGAAGAACGAAAAGCGGAGGAGGTTCGGCAACCGATAACTTTGCCGTTGAGCATGATTATGTATTGGTTTATGCTCGTACTGTGGCTTTGCTGGATAAATTGACAATCCCGTTTGATGAAGAATATCTCAAGCGGTATGATGAACAGGATGAGAAAGGGCGATATTTTTGGGATACGATGGAACGGTCATCGACGAAAACTAAACCCTATATTATTACAGCGCCTGATGGGACTCCCTTGCAAGGCAAATGGTTTAGGAGCGAGGCCACGTTTGAGGAGGATAAGAAAACCGGCGAAGTTCGATTCTTAAAGAAGAAAGATGGCTCTTGGTCTGTGCAATTCAAACAACGTTTGGGAGAGGGAAAGAATTTGCGTTCTTTGCTTACCGAAGAAATGCAGAACGATCTGATGCGGGATGAGTATAAATCATATTCGGATGATCTTGAAGTTTTAGGCTTGGGCGGGTTGTTTTCATACCCTAAAACTGTCGCTCTTGTGAAATATTTGCTGCAGGTTGTTAAAGGACAGGCAACTGTGATTGATTTCTTCTCTGGGAGTGCTACGACGGTTGAAGCAGTAATGCGGTTAAATCTAGCGAGAATGAAAGGTTTGGACGATGGCATTCAATACATTATGGTGCAATTGCCAGAGAACCTTGATGAAACGTTGAAGCATAGTAATGGCGAGAGAAAGGAAGTTTGCGAGAGGGCGATATCATTCTTGGACTCCATAGGTAGAAAGCATTTTTTGGATGAGATCGGAATTGAAAGAATCAAGCGGGCCGCTGCAAAAATCGCCGAGGAGAATCCGCTCTTGGTGAAGACGATGGACTTGGGTTTCAAGCATTACACGCTGAAGGAAGTCGAGGGCAAGACGCTAGACAAGATCGAGAAGTTTGATTTGAATGATAATGCTTTGGCGGCGACGGATGATATTCTGAAGGAGTTCGGTGTTGATACGGTGCTGGCGACATGGCTGGTGCATGACGGCTATGGATTCTCCGCCGAGCCGAAGGTGGTTGACCTTGACGGCTACAAGGCGTATTGGATGGAGAAGCACATCTACCTGATTGAGCCGGGATTGAGCGACAAGGGCATTTCAGCGCTCTTTGACAAGTTCGAGACAGAAGGTGCGTTTAATCCGGGCAATGTGGTTGTGTTCGGCTACAGCTTCTCATGGACGCAGCTGGAGGCGCTGAAGAACAATCTACTGAAGATTGCCGCGAACGGCACGAACAAGCACGTCCTTCTCGACAAGCGTTACTGAGGGCAAGAGGCAAATGGAAATTATACTTCAGAAGGCATTGCCGCATCAGCAGAAGGCGGTGGACGCGGTTAGCGGCGTCTTTGCGGGCGTAACCTTTCTGCCGCCGCTGCAGTTCTACGCCAATCCAAAGTTGATGTTCGGAAGCCCGGCGATAACGGAGAATCTTCGTCGGATTCAGGACGAGAACAAGATTGATTATGCGTTTCGCGGGATTCAAACGGGCTCTCGCTATCTTCCGCTGGATATCAAGATGGAGACCGGAACGGGTAAGACCTACGTCTATACCCATCTCATCTACGAGCTGCATCAGAAGTTTAAGATCAACAAGTTCGTGATTGCGGTGCCGTCCTTGGCGATCAAGGCGGGCACTGCGCAGTTCCTGACGGATGGCTATGTCAAGAAGCACTTCAAGGACCAGTGCGGATATGGGGCCGAGATTGAGTGTGAGGTGCTGGTGCCGCCGAAGAACAAGAAGAAGGGGCGGCAGTACTTCCCTGCGGCGGTTGAGGATTTCGTCAAGGGTTCGTGTCAGGTTGATAACCGCATCTATGTGCTTTTGGTCAACATGCAGCTTCTGACGGGAAGCAAGAATTCGTTGTTGCAGCGTGACGACTATGATGCGGGTGTCGAGGGCTTTTACCGTCCGTTCGACGCAATCAAGGCGACGCGTCCGTTCGTGATCATTGACGAGCCGCATCGCTTTTCGCGCGACCAGAAGGCGTACCAGGCCATTGAGAAGGAACTGG
>Ga0310696_10000565_pt1 | contig 57580 bp, 47 predicted proteins | sample AusTroGonzalo_MG_4_FD_203885 | JGI IMG/M metagenome (GOLD analysis project Ga0310696, IMG submission 203885) | Bovine rumen microbial communities from tropical cattle in Woodstock, Queensland, Australia - Gonzalo_02 (v2) (version 2) | ecosystem: Host-associated > Mammals > Digestive system >...
GAGAAGCCCTGCACATACGATGAGATCTGCGCTGCTATGAAGGAGGCTTCAGAGGGCGAGCTCAAGGGTATCCTTGGCTACACCGACGAGGCTGTTGTTTCAACTGACTTCCGCAACGACTCTCACACCTCAATCTTTGACGTTAAGGCCGGTATCCAGCTGGATCCTACCTTCGTTAAGGTTTGCGCATGGTATGACAACGAGTGGGGTTACAGCAACAAGGTTTGCGAAATGGCTCGCGTTATCACCAAGTAATCTATACTTACTTAATAAAGAAATCCTCGCAGAAATGCGGGGATTTTTTTTTAACTTCGCCTTGTCTATGCAGAATTTTGACCTTATAACCATACTGGGCCCCACGGCATGCGGCAAGACCAAACTGGCCGTAGCTCTTGCCGACCGTATTGGCGGTGAGATACTGAGCGCTGACAGCCGTCAGGTATATCGTGGTATGGATATAGGTACCGGCAAGGATCTGGCTGATTATAATATTAACGGTCACACCATACCGTATCACCTTATTGATATTGCCCAGCCCGGAAGCAAATACAACGTGTATGAGTTCCAGGGTGATTTCCTTAAGGCATACAGGAGCGTTGTGGAGCGTGGTTCCCAGCCCATAATGTGCGGCGGAACAGGACTTTATCTTGAATCGGTCCTGCGCGGATACAGACTGATACCTGTGCCTGAGAATCCGGAATTGCGCAAGTCACTGGAGGGTAAGACTCTTGCAGAACTTACAGAGATTCTCAAGGGGTACAAGACTCTGCATAACACTACCGATGTCGATACATGCAAGCGTGCCATCCGGGCCATTGAGATAGAGGAGTGTTACCGCAATACTCCCGTTGAGGCAGGCGGATTTCCTGCTTTGAAGAGCCTGAACATTGGAGTTGACATCAGCCGTGACACGAGGCGTGAACTTATCAGCAGCCGCTTGGAGAAACGTCTTAATGAGGGTATGATTGATGAGGTCAAGGGGCTGCTTGACAGAGGTATATCGGCCGATGACCTTATCTATTACGGACTGGAATACAAATATGTTACCCTGTATGTGACAGGGCAGCTGGAATATAAGTATCTGCTTCAGGAACTGGAGGTGGCGATACATCAGTTTGCCAAACGTCAAATGACGTGGTTCCGCGGTATGGAACGCCGTGGCATCAGAATAGAGTGGATACCTTTTGAATGGCCTACGGAAAAGAAAGTGGACCGTATTGTTGAACTAATGGGAGACAGATGATATGACCGATGAAGAAAGATGGGGAATAGTATATGTCCCGCGTGCAGGTGTAAGCAACTCACTCAAGCGTTGGAATCAGATAAGGGAGTATCTGGAGTTCCGCAAGGTGAAGTATGATGTAGTGCAGTCCGGGGGTGAAGGCTCCATTGAGCGCATAACACGCATGCTTATTGACAGCGGTCACAGAACCATAGTTGTGGTGGGCGGTGACGAGGCTTTGAATGATGCCATCAACGCTATCATGTTCTCTCCCCGCGAGATACGCCAGAACCTTACTCTGGGTATCGTGCCCAACGGTATAGGCAACGACTTTGCAAGTTACTGGGGGCTTGAAGTTGATAATTACAAGAAAGCCATACACGCCATAATTGAAGCCAAAACCAAGAAGATAGATGTGGGTTACTGCTCATATCAGGAAGACGGACAGGAGCGTGTGCGTTATTTCCTTATGTCTGTAAACATAGGTCTTGGCGCCCAGGCGATTCGTCTGTCGGATATATGCAAGAGGTTCGGAAAGAAGAACCCCGCATATTTGCTGGCCATCTTCAGCCTGTTCAAGGAACGCAAGCAGTATAAGATGCGTATCAAAGTGAACAGTGAAGAGATTAATGATAAGATAATGACTCTCTGCATAGGTAATTCGCGAGGTTACGGAATGACTCCCAGTGCGGTGCCGTACAACGGCTGGCTTGATATGTCAATTGTTTACAGACCCAGGTTCTGGCAGACCATCCGCGGACTCTATATGATACTGCACAATCAGTTCCTAAATCATGAGCAGGTGCGTCCGTACCGTACCAAACAGATTGAGATAATGGATGCTGACGGCACTCTGACCTGTATTGACGGTCGTACGCTGAACCACACGTTCCCGCTTAAGGTGTCACTTGAGCAGGCAGTCATTAATTTTATAATTCCCGGATAATCATGGCTTTGTTTGACACTTCCAAGAACTTTTTCCTGCTTGCCGGTCCCTGTGTGATAGAGGGACATGATATGGCAATGCGCATTGCTGAGAAATGTGTAGGCATAACATCGCGTCTTGGTATTCCATATGCGTTCAAGGGCTCGTTCAAGAAGGCCAACCGCTCACGCATAGACTCATTTACCGGAATTGGTGATGAAAAGGCCCTTAAGGTGCTTGAAAAGGTTCGTCGTGAGTTCGGTGTTCCGGTGGTTACCGATATCCACCGCGAGGAGGATGCACAGATGGCAGCCCAGTACGTTGATATACTGCAGATTCCGGCATTTCTGTGTCGTCAGACGGATCTGCTGGTGGCTGCTGCCCGTACCGGCAAGACTGTCAATATAAAGAAAGGTCAGTTCCTTGCACCCGATGCCATGCAGTTTGCCGCTCAGAAAGTGGTCGATGCAGGCAATAATAACATTATGCTTACCGAGCGCGGCACCACATTCGGTTATCAGGACCTGGTGGTTGATTTTCGTGGCATTCCTGAGATGCAGAAGTTTGGTTATCCCGTAGTGGTTGACTGCACCCATTCGTTGCAGCGCCCCAACCAGACCAGCGGTGTAACCGGAGGCCAGCCTGAGCTTATTGAGACCATCTCAAAGGCTGCCGTGGCAGTTGGAGCCGACGGGCTTTTCATGGAGACTCATGAGAATCCGGCAGAGGCCAAAAGTGACGGCGCCAACATGCTGCCGCTGGAACTCCTTGAAGGACTGCTTACTAAGCTTGTCCGCATCCGCGCCGCCCTGTAATCTAAAGTTTTAGGGGAAATGCTTGGTTTTTTCAAACCAAGCCGTATCTTTGCAGTATATTTATTAAAAAGGACTGCATATGAACAGGAAAACTATCCTATTTTCCCTGGTCGGGCTATCTCTGTTTTTAACCTGCACTGTTACATCGTGCTCGGGTTCAACTGAAATGAACCAGTATGATTCGGCATTGGATATCAAGCCTGTAAAGGCCCCTGATATCAGACTCTATTCCGGAAACAACGTCTTATATACCTCATTGGATATATCCACAAAGGCTGTAGTTAACGGTAATTATTATAAGATTCAGGATTTTGGATCCAAGAGTGAGTGGATGCAGACTCAGTATCCTATCCTTTATGAATTCTATGACAATGCTCCCGCATTGACTGATCGTGGGGAGAGCGTGTCTCAGGCTGAGTTTGACGCTGTAATGTCATATCTGACGGCGCATCCTGATGAAGGCGGAACCAAATGCAGTCTGACCACATACTTTATACAGAATGTGGGAACCATGAACGAGACTTATCACATAAAGTTCATGGAAGGTGATGTGGTCCAGTCGGAGGCATGGCTTAACGGCAGCAGCCAGATGGATTATATTGCATTCGGTGACACTTACATTAATGACTATAATGCATACTATGGTCCGCGTGCATTATGCGTAAACATCCCTGTCGTGACTCCGTGTTATCACGATATGCATTCTGACGTCAGACAGGAAAACCATTACCGTTTCTACGTGATAGAATATGACGGAAAGAAAAACCTGTATCTGTGCTTTGACTATGCAACGTATCAGTACGGCGGATTCCTGGAATATAACGGCGACGGTGTCTATACCGATTGGGTGGTTAAGCTTATACCCGCCGACGGCAGTGATATAACGGATCCTGATGAGGCTGATGATACTGAATCCGATGATGAGGAGCTGGATGAACTGGATTTCTATGCAATAGACCACGTTGAAGTAAACCTTTCAGTTAACGACAAACATGCTACCGGTGACTGGATTCACACCAAGCTGAGCATCCATGTGCGGGCGGTGACGGATGTTGAACTGTTTATTCCGGTAAGTCAGGATTATTACTGTGATCTGGATGATCTGAATCAGGCAATAGCCCATTCGGTTGAGGTTGACAAACGTATATCCCAGCCAAGAACCGGAACATTTGAAATAATTGACACCCTTACCGGTGATGTCTTTGAAATCAGTGCGTCAATCCTGTTCCAGAGCAACGGCATCCGTATTACCACGCAGGGTATGACATCCGAACTGCTGGCGTACCTTAATGCTGAATACGGTGACGGCCTGACGTTTGAGATATGGAATTACTACAATGTCAATGCGATTGACCGTGAAACGCTCAAGCCGTTCCTGGATGCAACCACAATCTCGTTCACATCGGCTCCTACAATGTTCGTGAACGCCTTTGCTCCCATTGGCGATGATGAACACAAGAATCCGTGGGATTGCGTGGTAACTCCGCCTGCTGATTACTCTTTCTTTGCGGAGCGCTATCCGGAAAAGTATTATGATTATAATGTGCTTTATAAGAAATAACCGCTTTGCGGTCAGCTGATGGCTATTGGCTGTTGGCTGCAGACACAAATGGACCGCATCCCTGTGTCCTTTCAATACCGTGGGAAAGGAGGACACAGGGATGCGGTCCATTTGTGTCTCATTTGTGTCTTTTTAGTCTATCATCTCAAAGCCGGTATAGGGAACAAGGGCCTTGGGAATCCTGATGCCGTTCTCAGTCTGATTGTTCTCAAGTATGGCAGCAACTATACGGGGCAGAGCCAGTGCAGAACCGTTAAGTGTGTGGCAGAGCTCAGCCTTCTTCTCGCCGGTCTTGCGGTAGCGGCACTTAAGACGGTTGGCCTGATAGGTGTCAAAGTTTGATACTGACGATACCTCAAGCCAGCGGTGCTGAGCCTCGGAATAGACTTCAAAGTCATAGCAGATGGCCGATGTAAAGCTCTGGTCACCGCCGCACAGACGCAGTATGCGGTAGGGGAGTTCCAGCTTCTGGAGCAGGCCCTCTACGTGTGCAAGCATCTCCTTGTGGCTCTCAGCTGAGTGCTCGGGGGTGTCAATACGTACTATTTCAATTTTGGAAAACTCATGCAGACGGTTCAGACCGCGTACATCCTTGCCGTATGATCCGGCCTCGCGACGGAAGCACTGTGTGTATGCGCAGTTCTTGATGGGGAGCTGCTTCTCATCCAGTATAACGTCACGGTAGATGTTGGTTACGGGAACCTCGGCGGTAGGAATCAGATAGAGGTCATCAACCTCGCAGTGGTACATCTGGCCCTCCTTGTCAGGGAGCTGTCCTGTACCGTAGCCCGATGCCTGATTGACAACGGTGGGAGGCATGATCTCAGTATAACCGGCCTTGTTGGCCTCGGCCAGAAAAAAGTTGATGAGAGCACGCTGCAACTGTGCACCTTTTCCTATATATACGGGGAATCCTGCGCCTGTAATCTTGACACCCAGGTCAAAATCAATCAGGTTGTATTTCTTGGCAAGCTCCCAGTGAGGAACCTTGGCATCGCCGTTCTCCGGGTTGCAGGTCCAGTTGCCTACGGTATCCTGTCCGATGACGCACTCCTTGAGGTTTGACTTTACCACCCAGTTATCCTCGGCGCATGTGCCCTCGGGAACCTCAGGGTAGGGGATGTTGGGGATGGTGCACAGCAGGGCGGTCAGATCATTCTCGGCCTGCTCTTTCTTGGCCTCAAGTTCGGCTGCAGCCACTTTGAGCTCTGCAACACGGGCCTTGGCCTGCTCGGCCTCCTCCTTGTTGCCGGCCTTCATGGCCTGTCCTATCTTGGCGGCAAGAGTCTTGCCCTCGGCAAGATTGTTGTCCAACTGTGCTTGGGCCTTCTTTCTGTCATCATTCAGAGAGATTGCCTGGGCTATTGCCTCCTCTGCATTCTTGAAATGCTTCTTCTTGAGACCGGCTATGACAATGTCGGTCTGTTCGGTGATCTGCTTGAGTGTTAACATCGGGATTTTTTTCTTTTAAATAAAAAAGGCTCACGCCGAAGTGAGCCTCTTTTAAGTTGTTTTGTTTATCAGGCCTCAGCTTTCTCCTGTACGGGGATTACTGAAACATAGCTTCTGTCCTTGCGGCCTTTCTTGAACTGAACTGTTCCGTCAACCAGTGCGAACAGGGTGTGATCTTTACCCATACCGATGTTCTCGCCCGGATGATGCTGTGTGCCACGCTGACGAACTATGATGTTACCTGCTTTTGCATACTGTCCACCCCAAATCTTAACGCCAAGACGCTTGCTGGCAGACTCACGGCCGTTCTTAGAACTACCTACACCTTTTTTATGTGCCATATCTGTTCTGTTTTTTTAGGGTTATGCTACTACTTCCTTAACCAGAAGCTCAGTGAACTGCTGGCGATGACCGTTCAGCTTACGGTATCCTTTTCTTCTTCTCTTGTGGAATACAAGAACCTTGTCACCCTTAACGAGTGCGGTCTTGACCTCACATACTACCTTTGCGCCCTTAACGGTAGGAGCACCCACGGTTACCTTACCGTCCTTGTCGGCGAGAAGGATCTTCTCGAACTCGATGCTTGCACCAGCCTCAACATCCTGAATGTGGTGCACGAACAGCTTCATTCCCTGTTCAATCTTGAACTGCTGTCCCTGAATTTCAGCAATAACGTACATTAAATGTTGCTTTTATTCGTTTCTCCGTGAGGTGGCCCGCAAACTGTAGCGAACACTTCTCAAACCTCAGCGGCACTAATCGGGCGCAAAATTAGCATTTTACCCCGTCACCACAAAATATTTTTGTTGTTTTTTTGATGCTTGCCAAAGTGTCCCGCATCAATCACTTTCCTAAGCTCTCTGAGCTCGTTCACTGTGTTACATCCCATCAAAATGAATACGTGTCCCACAGGACCCCGCGAGATAAAGTATTCCCGATGGGTTTGCTGTGGGACACAATGGCAAAAAGGAGAGTATGTCAGAAGTACAGGACCATATTGTTGAACAAATCCTCAATAGAATAGTAATGAATGTGATCGCGGTAAGGAAAGTAGTAATCCTCAGGTTCCGGATCCGGGCCGAAGACTATGTCCCGCCCCGTGGAAAAACCGGCAAGAGCTTCATCTATAACGGATGTCTGATCCAGGTTGATATCATATTGCAGGCCTGTTATGGGCATTTTTACGCCATGGGAATCATTGTACAGGTTCTGCTTCTTTCTCATAAAGCATATTTCATTGTCGGGATTGACCAGACGGAATGAGAAATTGCCGTTTATGTCTGTCTTTGTCTGCGCCATGATGCGCTCATTGGCGTTCCTCTCTATGACTATAGCACCGGCAACAGGACCGATGCTGTCTGTTACGGTACCGTAGATGATATCACCTTTTTGCGGCTTATCCTGAGCATAAGCAGAAACGATGGTTGCTGCTGCTGACAATAACAAAGCAAATATCTTTTTCATATCCTATGGTGTTTGGTTTGAGGCAAAGGTAGGCTGTAAGGTATGCACAGCAAAGAAAATAACGTTGCAAAAGCGTTGCACTTTTACTGGTCAACCAAATTCTGGAATAGATGTGTCCAATAATTTGACACTTTGGGCGGAAATATATAGTTTTTATTGTTTCTGTTTGGATGATGGGGTGGAACGGGGGTAATTTTGAGCAAACAAACGATCAAAGTCCTTGCAATGATACTTCATTATCTCAAAATGGCATTCCGCAGTCTGGCCAAGTTCCGGATGCAGAATATCATATCAGTAGTAAGCCTTGCTGTTGCGCTGTTCTGTTTCAGCCTCAACATGTATATAAGCCGATTCATGATCCAGATAGACAACTGGCTTGATGACCGGGTTGTCTTCATGACAGACGTAAATGGCGGCAGTTCTGTGAACTTTGACCTGGCAAAGGAGATTACCGCCCAAAGGCCGGAGATAGAGGCTCTGGTGCGTTTCAATCCATATGTCCGTTCTTCATGGAAAAAGGCCGACGATAAATCAAGCATAGCGAATACAGATTATTTTATCCATACTGATACTACTTTGCTTGATGTACTCGGGCTTAAGCTGATAGCAGGTAACTGGAAATCCGTGTGCAACACAAATGCCAAGCATTGTCTGGCGCTGTCTGAGTCTTTTGCCAGGAAACAATACGGAACGGCCGATGCCGCAGTGGGCCAGGAGATTCTTATTGAAGAACTTGGAGTTGTTACCGTACAGGCTGTAGTTCAAGACCTGCCGTTTGCAAATTCCATAATGAATTTTGAATATGCGGCAGGCTGGATGTTCAGTAAGGATGAAGAGTTCCTGAGCGGACGACGTCTTGGTTATGTTTGGGTGAAATTAAAGGAAGGCATTGATCCTGAAACTTTCTGTAATACCTCATACTCAATCTGGCTTGATGACAGCAGGGCAATATCAGAGGACATCTATTACAATAACGGTAATCTGAATATAGGAGGCGGAATCAAATTCACCACAAGGTCACCAGGAAAGACAGGAAAGAGTGACATGGGCTTTTGGAAATACTCTTTGTCCTTATTGTTGGTTTCTCTGCCCGGCATCCTGATACTTATAGTGGCACTGTTCAACTATTTTCATCTGCTTGTAAACAGTATCCTGTCCAACAGGAGAGAATATGCGCTAAGACGCGTACACGGAGCAAATACGGCTGATATGTGGCGGATGGTAAGTACACAGATAGTCGTTGTAACCATCCTGACAGGTATCCTGAGCCTTTTTATAGCCCGATATGTAACTCCAATGATAAGGGTTGCCGATTCACAAGGCCCCGGAGTGACGCAGTTCTTTATGGATACCAATGTCATACTCACACATACATTGGAATACATAGTAATGCTGGTTGCTGCCGGTTTGCTTATAGCCTGGATTGCCGTAACCCGTGTAAGGCGAGCCGATATCAGCGGAACCTTGAAACGCAGTTACGGCGGACGTAACTTCATGCTTGGAGTTCAACTTACTGTTGCGCAGTTGATGATAACCCTGCTTGTAGCATTGCTGCTTAAGATGAGGTCAAATCTGACAGATCCCTATTCGTGGCTAAGCAAGGAGGATAAGACCTGCATAATAACGGACAGGATATATAATGACAACAGGAGTATGATGGATCCGGAGATATCATATTTAAAATCACTGCCGTATATCACCCACGCCGTATGCATGTTTGATGAGCATCTAAGAGGCAGTACATTGAATACGGAGTTCAATACGTCTGGCTATTCCAATGAAACGGATTGTTACAGGACGTTCATTGACGCTGAAATGTTGGATATGCTTGGAGTCCGTATCAGGGAAGGCCGTATGCCTGTAAGGTCAACAGAGATAATGGTTGATGATCAGTTTACTGAAAGATTCAGGTTGGATATTGGTGATACATTGAAGGTCAGGGATTTCATGAGGAACTACCCTGATGCCGATTATATTTTTACGGGTGATGAAACTGCCTGGGTACCTCTGGTTATAGTAGGCCATATTGACAATCTGCTTGATAAAACCATATTGACGACCGGGTATTATTCGAGCATCCAACACCCGTCAATATACTGTAACTGGAAAGTCCTGAGCGGATTCGTGGTTGTACGATGCCTCCCCGGTTATCAGAAAGAGGCAAAGGAGGCTATTGCCAGATATCACAATCCCGATTTTAACGAAGGTGATTATCACATGGCGATGTCACTCTATGATTACATGGACCAGAACAACTCCATATGGCACAGTATAGGATTCATAGCATGGACTGTAGCCATCATAGCCTTCATAATCACTCTGCTTGGCATATATTCGGCAATATCGATAGATACCACACGCCGCCGCAGGGAGATGGCTGTACGTAAGATAAACGGTGCCAAGACCAGCCAGATAACCATGCAGTTTGCAAACCTCTATGTAAAACTGTTCATTGTCTCAACCGTGGTATCCATACCGCTCAGCGCCTTTATTATAAAACATGTAATACTTAACGGTCAGCCGCTTGAGAAAGGTGCAGGGTATGCCATCATGTTCTACCTGTTCATCCTGGCAGTAATGCTGGTTTTTGTATCCCTGACCATAGGTTTCAAAATCCACCGAATCTCCCGCGAGAACCCCGCCGACGTAGTAAAAAGCGACTAATCCCAGCAAAGCTTTTGAGTTGCAGGAGCGGGATTAAGGTATTAGGGACCATCAGTGGAGAGGCGTAAGCGGAAGGCCTTGGAGGATCCCGTTAAGAACGGCGCATCGTTCAACGACGGTTAGGCCCCGCAGGGGACTAAGACGGAGGCGTTCGACGTTTAGGGTCTGGAAAGGTCTGGAGTAGCCTCGTAACGTTGCGTCCCTAATACCTTAGTCCCGCGGAGCTATAAAACAGTCACCTCAGCTTATGAGCCTCAAAATGTCCCCGGATAGAGAGGAAATAGAAGATTACCCCAAACAGATTTACAAGCCACGAGACCCAGAAAGCGCTGTGGTAACCCGTGAACTCCGCGCATAGGCCGCCTATGAGCACGCCCAGACCGACGCCTGCATCCCACGAGGTGAGTATGGAAGAGTTGGCCGTACCGCGCTGCGAGTGCTCAGCCAGATTGATGAACATGGTCTGGAAAGCCGGGTACATATGTCCGTTGCCAAGACCTATAATGAGTGCCGCCCCGTAATAACCGACTGGGTTGTGCATTGCAGCAAACAGGAAATATCCTACAAGTGAAACGCACATACCCATGGATGCGTTGCGCGACACCTTGCCGTCACGCAGATACTTGGCGCCTGTAAGGCGTGACAGTATAAGACCAACGGCACACAGGCCAAAGAAAAGACCCGTTCCACCGGTGATTTCCAGTTCCTCCTTACCGTAAATGGCCACATAAGTGGATAGTATGCCGTAGCTGAAAGCAAAGCATGCAATACCGATAGCCTCACGCCAGCCGTGGAGCAGGAAGAAACGGTCCAGTGAGAGAACCTTCTTTTGCGGCACAAAATCACGTTTGGGAAGGTGAATGGACAACTCCAGCAGCAGTCCTATGAACGATGCGGCAAGCGAAACCCAGAACAGTGCCTTGTAGTTGTTATGGAATGCGCCCAGTAACACGATAGCTATGGCCGGGCCCAGAGCCATGGCCAGGTTGTTGCTAAGTCCGTAGTAACCAATGGCCTCGCCACGGCGTGATGACGGTACGGCATCAATGGCAACGGTACTGGCCGCTACGGTGGTGGCCCCGAAAGGTGCACCGTGTACCGTGCGGAAAACAGCGAATGCCGCCAGTGAACCGGCCGCCAGATAGCCTGCAAACACTCCAAAGAACAGTGTGCCGCATATAACCAGCACAGTTTTGCGAGGAAAACTGTCAACCAGATAACCGCTGAACGGCCTAATAAGCAGAGCCATTATGCTGTATCCGGTAAGCACCATGCCAATGGTATCCTTGGTGGCCCCAAACGTCTCGCTAAGATATAGAGGAAGCAGTGGAACGATAAGCATAAAGGAGAAATGGACCAGAAAGTTGACTGTCCATATCTTTATGTAGTTAGCGTTCCACAGCTTCTCCATAGTTTCAGTTTATTTCCTCCAGGCCGGGTTCACAAGCTGGAACTCCTGTGCCTTGGTGGGTTTCTTGATATTCATCTCAACTGATTCCAGCAACATGGACTCCGGTGCAATCATAGTGGTCATGTTATCACCGTTAAAGACAGAGCTTAAGATATTCTCCTCCTTTGAGGCGGTGATGACATGCATCAGCTCCCTGCGCTCAAAGCTGGGGATATCGCCGTTGATGACGGTCTCCTGACCGGTCTTGACATCGATACGTGTAAGGACATAGCAGTTGTAGTCTATGTTACGCAGCATATATGTGTGGTCAAGTCCGGCTTTCTTGGCCTCGGCAATGAGTGATTTCTTCATCTTGCTGAGCGGTTGGGTCTTGCTGCAGGTAATGTGCAGTATGCTCATCTTGACCTCGGGACGTATGCCGTACTCCGGAATCATGGAGTGACCGGTGGCGCGGGGTGCTCCGGCTGCCAGGAATCGGCCGCCAATAAGTCTCTTGAGGATACCGTTCTCAAGCATGACAAAGTCTGGGTCAGGTTTGATGCCGTCAAAGTCAACGTCATAGGCTCCGTCAATCTTGACACCCTTATACTCCTTAAGGTCTGAGTAGAGGTGAATTGAGAGCTTGGGATCAATAATTCTTTTACCCAGGAGCTGATATCCGGTAATGCCTGAATTGTTAGACAGGGAAATGGCATAGCCGTAAAGACTTGTATAAATATTCCATGAGTTGGATGCCGTACCCAGAGACTTGACAATGGTATGGAATGATTCCGATACTGCCTCTTTCTCAAGCAGGATGGGTCCAAGATAGAAGTCATTTACAGTCTCAGCCTTGCTCTTGAGTATCATGGTCTGGGCAAACATACGCATTTGACGTATCAACTCCTCCTCATCGTAGCTACGGCAGTCAAACGGAATCTCATAGTTCTCAGTGAGTTCTGCTCCGTCATGTGTCCTTACGCTTACTATAGCCTCTATTATACCTCCTATGTAGGGCATACGCAGCTTGAGGCCATCGGATGTGATACGATATACGTCCTGGATGGTCTGTGAGAGTGATACGCTGGTGTTATAGAGGTCCGGATACTCCAGATATACGGCCGATAACCTGTTGAGCATCTTCTCTATGGCGTCACGGTCTATCTCAATATCCTGAACGCTCTCCTTTATGAACTCTCCTCCGGGAAGCATCTGCATCTCGGCCAACTCAGCCTCCTGCTCAGGCTTGGGGCTGTTCTTAAGTGCAGTTACCCTCTGGTCATATGAACGGAGCGCATTCTTGTATATCATATCACTTACCTGCCACAGGATATAGCGGATGCCGTCATAACTAACTCTTTCACCCATAGTGGCCGATACCTGATAAGGTTCATTGGTAACCATGCTGTCACCCACGTGTATATCGACAGCTCCGGTAATGGCTTTTGGCTTGTATGTGCTTGATGTGAGTCCTCCCAGCGTGGAATTCAGATTGAGTGACTTGGTTACATTGACGCGGTAGTCAATGTAGAAGGGTGACTCCTGTCCTTCTGCCTTAAGTCCGTTAAGTGAACGCTGCATCTCATCCTTCATGGCGCGGAATATGATATCCTCATCCTTACCCTGAACGTTTGAGAACTCAGGAGCATTAAGGTACTGGGGCAGTTCATAACCCACCTCAGAGCGCTGTGTCTCAACCTTGGTTATATATATCATAGGTGATGCTGCGGTAACGGGAACCCAACCTGACTCTGCGCCGCATTGTCCGGTGAATACTGTTGAATTGTTGCCTGCCGCTTCAATGCTTGAGAACATGGCAAGAGGCGTTCCGATAAGCTTTACACCGCGCACCAGCTCATCGGGACGACCATCGGCAAAGACACGGAATACTTCAACCGGATCAACGTTGAATGAGTTGATGGAACCGCCGTCACCCAGATAGGTGAGTCCGCTGGTGGCTGTGAGGAAGAAATATCCGTACTCCTTACCCTCTTTCCTGATAGCCTTGATAAGCATCTCACGCAGCTGCTCATCAGTATAGGGCTTGGTGGTCTCAATGATTAGGTTGGACTGACGGGATACTGGGTCATAGCCTGCAGCGGCACGTCCGTGACCGTTGCTGTGGTAGAATCCGTCAATAGGGGTGCGGTCAACAAGGAAATTTGTCAGGACACCGTCCTCAACGCACTGTACGCGCTCTGCCTTGACGCCCTCGTCATCATACTTGTATGAACCGTTCAGGTCTGTGCCTGCATAATGGGTCAGGGTGGGGTCAGAGATAACCTGGAAATCCTTGGGCAGGACAGCTGTGTTGACAAGTTTCTTGAATGTCTGGCCGCCGCTTTTCATGCGGTGTGCCTCAAGACGGTGACCGAATATCTCATGGAAGAATACGCCGCTGGCTGATCCTGACATTATGGCTGGACCGGCATAAGGCTCGGCAATAGGAGCGTTACGCAGGGCGGTGAGACGCTTTGAGAGGTCACGGGCTGCTTCTATCAGTTCATCATCCGATGGCAGTTCATTTAAAGAATAGGAGAACCAGTCCTTATAGAGAGGACATTGCATGCCGTCGGTGGCACGGATCACTGCGCTGAGCATGATACGTATGGCCTTGCGGTTCTGTACTACGGTGGAGCCGTCGGATGTCACGATATATGTGCGCTCCAGATCATATGTGATGGTAGCCACACCCTGATCCAGATTGGGGCACTCCTTGAAAACCTCAGATATTCTCTCCATGCGCTCCTCCCAGTAACGGGTGTCAAACTTGTAGTCAGACTCCGGCAGGGGCTGCTCGTAATACTGCTCTGCGGGAGCATCAGAGAAACAGGGGGCCTTGTCTTCATTATCGACATTGGTCATCATCTGGGTCTGAGCCTGGCTGTAGTTGTTTACGGCCGATGAATAGCGGTTCATGGTCTCTCTCCATATACCCTGGCGTACGGCCATGATGGCTCCGTCAGTATAGGGTACGTTGATGCTGCTGGAGGCAGACATGTACGCGTTACGTGAGTTGCTCTGATTCTGATATTTGAAATTGTCCAATTCCGGAGAACCTACACGTACATGAGGCGTGATGCTGCGGGAGCGGTTCTCATTGGTGACGGAGATTCCAAAGTTACTGCTTACTGATGCACTGTACAGGTCATTCATCCTGAGTGACATGAAGTAAGCTGGAACCGGTTTCTGCTTTAACTGCTCCATGTTATAGTTGAGTTCCTCACGCATGGCCTGAACCAGCGGGTCGGTCTCAATGGACTGAGCAAAAGCCGATGTGCAAACAAACAGAACAAACAACGTGAGAACATGTCTCAGGCCTGTTCTAAAAGATCTTGTTTTGTTCATAATGTAGTTGGTTAATGAAATAGGTTATAAAATACTATTGATGCAAACGTATATAAGCAAACAAACAACTTAAAATCAAAGGCAAATCTTCTGCATAAGATGTGCAGTCTCCAAGGCATCCTTGGAGTAGTATGTGGCGCCTATGGCCGCTGCAATGTCTGGGGTCATGACGGCACCGCCCACAATGATGGGGCAGGTTATACCGTTCTCACGAAGGTGGGCTATGGTCTCCTTCATTGATTCAACGGTGGTGGTCATAAGGGCGCTCAGGCCTACGGCGTTGGGGTTCTCCTTGCGGGCAGCCTCAAGCACAACCTCCTTGGGTACATCCTTGCCCAGGTCTGTCACGCTGAATCCGTGGCTCTGTACCACAACCTTGACAATGTTCTTGCCAATGTCATGGACATCACCCTTGACGGTGGCAATCACCAGGTGTCCCTTGGCGGGCTCGTCATCACCCTTGGTGCTGAACTGCTCTGATATGACGGCAAAAGCCAGCTTGGCAGCCTCGGCAGAGCGTATCAGCTGAGGCATGAATACCTCGTTACGCGCAAAACGTGCACCCACATCGCCCAGCGCGGGTATAAGAACCTCATTGATGATGCGGTCCTTGCCCATCTCCGGCATCTCACGTTCCAGGCACTCCTTTACACGGTCCTTAAGACCTTGGGATACGGCATTGAAGAGGTTGTCAACTGTCTCTTCCTCTGATGCCTGCGTGTTGAAGTATATGAATCCTGAGCAACCGGGGTCATTGCCTGTAAGAGCCATTGATGCACGTACTGTGGCAACGGTATCATGATCCATCGGATTCATGATGGGCATGTCCAGCCCGCCCATGAATGCCATGGCCAGGAAGTTACGGTTCAGTGTGCCGCGTTCCGGCAGACCGAACGATACGTTTGACAGACCTACTGTGGTGAGCACACCCAGCTCCTTGAGTGCTGTCAGGGTGTTGATGGTTATCTTAGCGTACTGCTGGTTTGATGATATGGCCATGACCAGTCCGTCAAACACCAACAGGCGGCGGTCAATGCCCATGCTCTCGGCACGCTCAATGATATTTTTGGCTATTTCAATACGGGCCTCACAGGTCTCCGGTACACCACGCTCGTCAAGCGGCAGGGTTACGGAGGGGCACTGGAAACGCGATATGATAGGCAGCAGGCGGGCCATGGATTCCTCACCTCCGTTCACGGAGTTGATCATGGGCACACCGTTATACAGACGTATGGCTGCCTCTATGGCCTCCGGGTTGGATGAGTCAAGCTGGAGTGGCAGGTCACAAACCTCCTGCACCTTGCGTACGGCCTCACACAGCAGTGCTTTCTCATCAGAGTTTGGTACGCCGCAGTTCAGGTCCAGGAAATCGGCTCCGGCATCTTTCTGTGCCAGTGCCTCATGCTGCAAGTATTCAAAGTTTCCCTCGGCAAGAGCGGCCTTGAGCTTTTTCTTGCCTGTGGGGTTGAGTCGCTCACCGCATATCAGACCCTTTGTGAGTTTGAGCATTACGGTGGATGAGCAGATGTATGTTCCGTCGGGCTTGGATATGGCTGGGGCGGGCTGTCCCTTGTATTTGGATATGCCTTTGATGGTGGATGGCGATGAACCGCAGCATCCGCCCAGGATGGAGGCGCCGGCCTCAATAAGATCCTTGGCGGCATCGGCAAACTGCTCATCGGTCCAGTTATATACCACTCCGCCGTCACGCATCTCGGGCAGGCCCTTGTTGGGCTGGGCCAGGATGGGGCAGTTTGCGTACGGCTTCATGCGGCGTACCACCTCAACCACGCCTGCGGGGTTGGTGGAGCAGTTCACACCCAGCACGTCAACACCCAGTGATGAGAGGGTGAGTGACACAATCTCCGGTGTGGAGCCGGTAAGGGTGCGGCACTGGTCATCAAAGGTCATTGTGGCGAATATGGGCTTGCTGCATACGTCACGTATGGCCAGTATGGCGGCACGCAGCTCATAGAGGTCACTGAATGTCTCCAGCAGATAGCCGTCAACGCGTTCATGGGTGTAGAGGGCTACCTGACGGAAGTTGTCATAGGCCTGTTCAAAGGTAAATGGGCCTACGGGCTCCATGAGCTGACCGGAGGTGGAGACGTCGAACATCACCATCGCACGGTTGCCCACGGCTGTGCGGGCGTTCTGTATGGCGGCATCGGCTATCTCCTGCCATGTGTATTCAGGGTTCTGCCATTTGACGGGGTTGAGCTCAAAAGAGTTACAGGTAATGTACTGGGCTCCGGCCTCCAGGTAATCGGTGTGCATCTTCTGCACGCGGGCCGGGTTGGTGAGGTTGAGTACAGCCACACCGTTATGCTTGGGCTTGCCCTCATCGCCGTCCTCCTTGGGATGGGCATCGGCAAGCACGGTTCCCTGTGCTCCGTCAAATATCTGTATCTTGTCTATTGTCATTATGATGCTTTCGCGGTTTATTTAAAGAAATCGGTTGCCACGTAGTTGATGTTGTCCATGAGCTTGCTTATGAATCCGCTTTTGTTCATGGAGTAGATGTGTATTCCGTCCACATCATTGGCCATAAGGTCAAGTATCTGGTAACTGGTAAAGATAAGTCCAATCTCCTCAATGGCAGCCTTGTCATCCTTGTAACGGTCAAACTGGTTGAGCAGCTTGAGTGGTACCTTGCAGCCGCTCATCTGTATCATGCGGTTAAGCTGGTTGTAGTTGTTTACGGGCATTATACCGGGAATGATAGGTACGGTGATGCCTGCCTTGCGGGCCTTGAGCAGGAAGTGGTAGAACACCTCGTTGTCAAAAAAGAGCTGGCTGTTGAAGAACTCCATGCCGGCATCCTGCTTGACCTTGAGGAACTCAATGTCGGTGGCTATGGTATCGGCTTCGGGGTGCTTCTCGGGGTAGCAGGCTCCGGCCATGCCGAACTTGCCGTTGTACTTGCTCTTAATGTATGATGCCAGGTCACTGGCGTGCTTGAAATCGGAGAATATGGGAGTGGTGGTGTCCTTGGGAATGTCACCGCGCAGGGTGAGTATGTTATCCACGCCGTATGAACTCAGCTCATCACATACGCTGTCAACCTTCTGACGGGTTGAGGCCACGCAGGTGAGATGAGCCAGAGGCAGAGCACCGGTGTTCTCCTTTATGTTCTTGGCTATCATGGCAGTGTTGGAGAGGGTGTTGCCCAGCGCTCCGTACGTTACGCTCATGTAATCAGGGGCATAGCTGGCCAACTGTTTGATGGTCTTGTCAATCAGTGTGAATGTATCCTCTTCTCTCTTGGGAGGGAAAATCTCAAATGATAAGGTCTTCTTCTTGGCAAGAATCTCTGAAATCTTCATTTTGTATTCGTTATTGGATTTATATTACTTATTGAGGTATCTTTCGGCTTCCATTGCGGCTCTGCAACCGCTTGCGGCGGCACAGATGGCCTGCCGGTAGATGGGGTCGGCCACATCGCCTGCGGCAAACACACCGGGTACGTTGGTGAGTGGACGTGCTCCCTGAGTCTTGATATAGCCGTTGTCATCGGTCTCTATCCAGGGCTTGAACACATCTGAGTTGGGCTTGTGGCCGATGGCCAGGAAGAATCCGTCAATCTCGCGCTCGTAGTGCTGCTCGGTGGGCAGACCCAGGTCCTTGACCAGCTTTACGCCCTGTACCTTGGCGTCACCGGTAAGGCCCTCTGCATTGTGACTGAACAGAACCTCTATCTTGGGGTTCTCAAGCACACGTTTTTGCATGATGTCGCTGGCACGCAGGTAGTTCTTGCGTACAATCAGATAGACCTTGCTGGCCAGGGTTGACAGGTAGTTGGCCTCCTCACATGCGGTGTCGCCGCCGCCTACCACTGCTACAACCTTCTTGCGGTAAAAGAATCCGTCACAGGTGGCGCAGGCGCTCACTCCGCGTCCGGCGTATTTCTTTTCATCCTCCAGACCCAGGTACTTGGCCGATGCACCCGTGGATATGATTACGGTATCGGCCTGCAGCTGTGTGCCGTCATCAATGGTGACGGTGTAGGGGGCTGCGCTAAAGTCAACGGCTGTTACTATGCCCATGCGTATGTCGGCACCAAAGCGGAGAGCCTGCGTACGCATATCCTCCATCATGTCGTAGCCGCTTACTCCCTGCGGATAGCCGGGAAAGTTCTCCACTACGGTGGTCGTTATTAGCTGGCCGCCTGACTGCGGGCCCTCATAGAGCACGGGGCTCAGGTTGGCGCGTGAGGCGTAGATTGATGCGGTGAATCCGGCGGGACCGGAACCTATGATGAGACATTTTACTCTTTCCATATATTGCTTTACGTTTTATCTAAGGTCAATAATTTCGGCATCCTTGTACTCCTGGACGGGGCATATGAATGTCTTCTTGTCAAAACTGCGGGCCGGGATGTAGCTCTTTACTTTTGCGGTGGCTGTAATGCCGCCAAGTTCCTGGGCAAACACAACGCTGACGGTGCGGATGGTAAATGTTGAGGGGTCAACCTGCACGGTCACGCTGTTAATTCCCTCTATGCTGCGCTCCTGGTTGGAGGCGGTCAGGGTGAATGTGTCCTTACCGTTGCCGCTAACCTCAAAGCCCTTATGGCGCTCCAAAAGGCCGATGATGTCATAGCGTGCCCTTTCCTGGGCGGTAGGCTCGGTAATGTATATCTCCTCAATGCCTGATCCGTAATCATTGCCTCTCCACAGGGTCTTGCCGTCAAACCACATCATGTTGTCATCCTCCTTGACACAGAATGAGGTACCGTCCATCTTGAGTTCCAGGTCAATGATGTCAGTTCCGTTTTCGTCTCTTGTCTGGGCCTCAATGGTTATGCTCAGAGCACCGTCCTGCTTAAGCTTGGATACGGTTTTCTGGAGCAGCTGCGTGGCGTTGTTTTGCGCCTGCAGCGGCAACATGCCTATGAGTGAGAGTATTATGAACAGGTATTTGCGCATTGGTGTCAGAGCAGATTATATGTTTCAAGGATGCGGTCAAGCTGAACCTCATCGGCCACAAGGACGGGACGCGGCTTGCTTCCGTCGGCCTTGCCCACTATGCCGGTGGCCTCCAACTGGTCCATGAGGCGGCCTGCACGGTTGTAACCGATGGAGAACTTTCTCTGTATGAGTGATGTGGAGCCTGACTGGTTTATGACAACCAGACGTGCTGCCTCAGCAAACATTGGATCAAACTTACCCATCTCAACACCGCTCTCAATAGGTCCGCCATCATTCTCGTCAACATACTCGGGCAGCGGGTAGGCCTCAGTGTAACCCTGCTGGCGGCTTATGTACTGGCAGATGGCGTTAACCTCGGGGGTATCCACAAAGGCGCACTGCACACGCACGGGATCGCTGCCCGACAGGAACAGAAGGTCACCGCGGCCTATCAGCTGATTGGCGCCAGGACGGTCCAGAATGGTACGGGAGTCAATCATGGAGCTAACACGGAAGGCCATGCGGGCCGGGAAGTTGGCCTTGATGGTACCTGTAATGATGTTGGTGGTAGGACGCTGTGTGGCTATGATCATGTGCATACCCACGGCGCGTGCCTTCTGGGCTATACGTGCTATAGGCATCTCTATGTCCTTGCCGGCGGTCATGATAAGGTCTCCGAACTCATCAATAACCACAACTATGTAGGGCAGGTAACGGTGTCCCTTCTCAGGGTTGAGCTTGCGGTCTTTGAACAGGTTGTTGTACTCAATCACGGAACGTACGTTGGCGTTCTTGAGCAGCTCGTAACGGCTGTCCATCTCAATGCAGAGTGACTTGAGGGTGTGGATTACCTTGGTGGTATCGGTTATGATGGCTTCGGAGTCATCAACATCGGGCATCTTGGCCAAAAAGTGCCTTATTATGGGGGCGTATATACTGAACTCAACCATCTTGGGATCCACCATGACAAGCTTGAGCTCGGCCGGGTGTTTCTTGTAGAGCAGTGATGTTATCACTGCGTTCAGACCTACAGACTTACCCTGACCGGTGGCACCGGCAACCAGCAGGTGCGGCATCTTGGCCAGGTCAAACATGAATACCTCGTTGGTGATTGTACGGCCCAGGGCAACCGGCAGTTCCATCTTGCTCTCGGCAAACTTGCGGCTGTTGATGATGGACTCCATGGATACCATGACGGGCTTGGCGTTAGGAACCTCAATGCCGATGGTTCCCTTGCCGGGTATGGGGGCTATGATACGTATGCCCAGGGCGGCCAGGCTCAGGGCTATGTCGGCCTCCAGGTTGCGTATCTTTGATATGCGTACGCCGGCGGCGGGAGTGATCTCATAAAGTGTTATGGTGGGACCTACCGTAGCGTTGATGGTCTCAATCTCTATTCCAAAATCAAGCAGGACCTTGATGATGCGGTTCTTGTTGGCCTCCTGCTCATTCTTGTCAATGGCGGGAGCGTCATTGTCATAGTGCTTGAGCAGATCCAGGGTGGGGAATTTGTAGTGTGACAGGTCCAGACGCGGGTCATAGGGCTCCTGTATCTTACCCTCGGCCTTTTCATCCTCATCGGCTGCGGTTATGGTCATCTCTATCTCCTGGGCCGATGTCTCGGGCTTGGCCGGATCGGCGGGCTTGGCTATGACCTCGGGCTCATCAACTTCATCCTGCGGTGCGCTGATATCGTCCCGTTTGGCCTCAACGGGTTCCGGGTCCGGGATGATGACGTCATCAGTGGTAGCGTATATGTCAGTGTCATCGGCCTTCTGCTGTGATACCGGGGCATCGGCCGGCTCCTGAACACTCTCCTGAACATTCTCCTGGCGGTGCATCATGCCGCGTTTCATGCGGTCGGCACCTCCGCGTATCACCTCAATGGTGCGGCGTGTCAGGTAGATGCAGTATAGCAGCATGGCCAGGGCAAGCAGGAGCAGCAGTCCCGGAACGCCGATATACTTTTCAAGGAACAGCATGGTGTTCATTCCGTGACATCCGCCCGGTATGATGAATGAGTTCTTCATCAGTCCGGACAGCACCAGCTGCAGGAATATGGAGGTCCATATCATTATGAACGCGCAGCTTATGAACCAGCGCAGCAGCCTGAAATGCGTGATGCGCATCATGTTGAGGCCGCACACTGTAAGGAATACGGGGATAAGGATGGATGAAAAACCAAACCATCCGTTTACAAAGAATTCCGATACGCTTGCGCCCAGTACTCCGGTACTGTTCTCTATATCGGCAGTACCGTTCATGACGGCACTCTGGTCTGTCCCTCCGTTAAACAGGAACGATATGTAGGCAACCACGATGAAAATGGCCGCTATGGTAAGGATGGCTCCGCTGGTAAAGAGGAATGTCTCATTGCGGAGTGTGTCGGATATATTGGTCAGACTGAATTTTTTTTCAGGTTTCTGCGTCCCTGTGCGGGGTTTTGTATCCTTTTTTGTCAAGCCCATGTGCTGTCTTAAACCTTGTAGTTTTCTAAATGTGCAAAGATAGTAACTATTTATGATAATAAAAAATCAAAATAGGGTGGGCTTATCGGCGATTTGTGACTAATTTTGTAGCCGCTAACTATACGATATGGACAAGCAGGCGGCATTTGACAAAAACACGGTTGAGTTTGTGACAGTTGCGGCAGAGTACTGCGCTTTTCTGGAACAGGTATTTGACAAAGAACCTTCCAGAGTGGTGGATGTGCTCTCAAAACTGCTGCCTCTGGTTTATCTTAAGGCTACAATGGTAAATTCTCCAGAGCCTCAAGGACTCTATATGGAGGAGTCGGTTACCGAGGCAGACTATGAGGAACTGCGCCGTATGATCCAGGAAAAGTTCGGTGAAAACGATGATTATCTGGAGGTCTTTGTTGAGGATATGAAGTACAGCGATACCCCCGTACGCATGTGCATATCCGAGGGACTGGCCGATATCTATCAGGCACTCAAGAACTTTGTACAGTCTTATCGCAGCGGTCTTGATGAGGTTATGGAAGAGGCTGTAGCCGTATGCATGGACGGGTTCCGTACGTACTGGGGACAGACGCTGACCAATACCCTGCGTGCAGTCCATAATGTCAGATACAACGTTGATCTTAACCCTGAAGAACCATTATATTATGATTGAACTGCCTGATAAGATAGACAAGTCAGAGGTTGCCGATAAGCCCAGAGTGGTGTTTAACGGTATTATTGAAGAGATTGATACGGAGGAGAGAGCCTGCAAGGCCATTGAATCGCTCCGTCAGTACAAGGTGGTGGGCTTTGATACCGAGACCCGTCCGTCATTTGCCCGCGGGCAGGGACACAAGATTGCTCTGCTGCAGCTGTCAACTGATGAAAGGGCCTATCTGTTCCGTCTCAACAAGATGGGAATACCGGATTGCGTTTCAGACTTCCTGTCAGATACTTCCATAATCAAGGTGGGCCTGTCAGTCAAGGATGACTTTAATTCGCTTGCAAGCCGCCGCAAGTTCAAACCCGCAGGGTTTGTTGAGCTGCAGGATCTGTGCGGCAGCATGGGTATTGAGGAAAAAGGCCTGCAAAAGATGTACTGCCTGCTTTTCAAGGAGCGTATCTCCAAGAACCAGCAGCTGAGCAACTGGGAAATAGAGAGCCTCACTGAGAGTCAGCGTCAGTATGCGGCAGTTGATGCCTGGGCATGTCTCAGAATTTACCGCTATCTGACAGAACTCAAAGAGACGGGTGATTACAGAATTGTCAAGAAAGATGCAGAAGAGTGTAATACTGAAAAAGGGTAAGGATGAGTCCCTGAGACGTTTCCACCCGTGGATTTTCTCGGGTGCGATAGCCAGTATCGAAGGCTCGCCCGAGGAGGGTGATGTTGTTGACGTCTATACCCGTGAAGGAGAATGGATAGCAGTGGGTCATATTCAGGTGGGCAGCATAGCCGTGCGTGTCCTTTCCTTCAAAAAAGAGCCTGTTGACCGCGCTTTTTGGTTCAAGAGGCTGTCAGTTGCCTATGAACTGCGCCGCTCACTTGGACTGACAAACCGTACGGACCATAACATATTCCGTCTGGTACATGGTGAAGGTGACAACCTTCCCGGACTGGTTATTGACGTATATGGCCGTACAGCCGTTATGCAGGCCCATTCGGTGGGTATGCATTGTGACCGTCTTGTCATTGCCGAGGCGCTGCGTGATGTGATGGGCTCCTCGATAAGCGGAATCTATTACAAATCAGAAACCACACTTCCGTTCAAAGCGGATATAGACCGCGGTAACGGTTACATATGGGGTGGCCCGTCCGATGATACTCCTCTGGAATACGGAATGAAGATGCCTGTTGACTGGATAAACGGTCAGAAAACTGGCCTGTTCATTGATCAGCGTGAGAACCGTGCCCTGCTGGAGAGATATGCCAAGGGCCGTTCGGTGCTTAATATGTTCTGTTACACCGGCGGATTCTCACTGGCCGCCATGAGAGGCGGAGCAAAACTGGTTCACTCTGTTGACAGTTCGGCCCGTGCTATTGAACTGACATCGGGCGGTGTCAAGGATAATTTCCCGGGCGACACGCGTCATGAGGCATATGCTGAGGATGCTTTCAAGTATCTGGACCGCATGGATCCCATATATGACCTTATTATATTGGACCCGCCGGCCTTTGCCAAGCACAAGGATGCGCTCAAGCATGCCCTGATAGGATACAGAAGGCTCAACCAGAAGGCTTTTGAGAAAATCAAGCCCGGCGGCATACTGTTTACATTCTCCTGCTCGCAGGTGGTTACCAAGGATCAGTTCCGCATGGCGGTATTCACTGCTGCCGCTCAGGCCGGACGTAGTGTCAAGATTCTCTATCAGTTACACCAGCCGGCAGACCATCCCATAAATATTTTCCATCCTGAAGGAGAATACCTTAAAGGTCTTGTTTTATCAGTAGAATAAAGGATTTTATGTAAAAATATGTTAAATATTAGATATTTTTACATGAATAGGAATCGTATATAAATTAAACACATATCTTTGTCATGTGTTTTTCATGGTATTAGATTTAATTTGAAACCGAGTTGTCGCGAGACAACTCGGTTTCTGCGTTTTTTAACGCAGAAACCGAGTTAAAAACCTTTTTTTATTTCGCTCCGCGAAAGGCCTCCCTCCGGTCGGTTAGGGCTGCGCCCTAATGGGAAATTGTTTAAAAAAAACGCAGAAACCGAGTAAAATACCTTTTTTTAGTATTTTTGCGTGAGTATGATAGGGAAAGGCAAGATAGAGATGGAGGTGGGCGAGATTCTGAACAGGTTGCCTGCTGATTTTGCGCTGGTGACACTGCTCAGGGAAAAAGGCGGAACACGCCACTTGCCTGTGCTTGTGGGTCCGCTTGAGGCTCAGGCCATTGCTGTAAGCCTCTACAATCACAAGATGCCCCGTCCTGGTATATATGATCTCTATCTCAAGACTCTTAAATCATTTGACGGCTCCCTTGTAGAGATTGATATATACAGAATCAAGGGAGGCATTTTCTACTCTCATCTTTATATTGAAAAGGACGGGAACGTGACGTATGTTGACAGCCGTACGTCTGATGCGCTTGCCCTGGCCGTGCGCAGCGGTGTACCCATATATATTGACGAGGATCTGCTGGAACGCAACTGTGTGCGTCTGGAATCAAACGGCGCATACTCGCTTCCTATAACTACAGCCAGTACTAAGGTTCTCAAGGAGGCTATGGCACAGGCTGTAGCCACTGAGAACTATGAATTCGCGGCAAGGCTCAGGGATGAGATAAACAGCCGCACAAACAGCGACGATACATCTGACCTTATCTGATAACGGTATGTGGTTATTCTATTGCCCGGATATTAAAACCGATATGGAACTGCCCCAGGAGGAGGCGGGGCATTGCCTGCGTGTGTTGAGGATGAAAGAGGGCGACAGCCTGCGTATTACTGATGGAAAGGGCTCTTTTTACAATGCTGTCATAACCGCAGCACAGGGTAAAAGATGCATGATCCACATTGAGAGTGAGGAGCGTCAGCAACCGCTTTGGAAAGGTCATCTGCACATTGCGCTGGCTCCCACCAAACTCATGGACCGCAACGAATGGTTTGTGGAGAAGGCTGTTGAGATAGGTGTGGATGAGATAACGTTCCTAAAGACAGAGCATTCTGAACGCGACGTCATAAAGATGGAGCGCGTTGAGAAGATTGCCGTATCGGCCATGAAACAGTCACAGAAGGCTGCGTTGCCCGTTCTTAACGGTATGACGACTTTCCGCTCTTTTATGGATACGGACTTTAACGGAGATAAATATATAGCACATTGCGAGCCTGGCAGCAAGGTCAATCTGCAGGATGCTGTAGCGCCGGGACATGACATGGTCGTGCTTATCGGCCCGGAGGGAGATTTCAGTCCCCAGGAGATTGAGATAGCGCTCAAGGCCGGTTTCAAGCCTGTCTCACTTGGCCCGTCACGTCTGCGTACTGAGACTGCAGCGCTTGTGGCCGTACATATTATGAATCTTGCAGGACAAAAGGAGTGATGCGGTATTTCATTGATATGGAGTTTGACGGCACCGCATATAGCGGATGGCAGATTCAGCCGCACTCGCCGTCGGTTCAGCAGACTCTTGAGGAGGCTCTGGCGCTGTTCCTGCGTCAAAAGGTCGATGTGACTGGAGCCGGACGCACTGATGCCGGTGTGCATGCCGCCCAGATGATTGCCCATTTTGATCTTGATGAGCCACAGGATCCGGATTGGATGAGGCATAAACTGAACGGAATCCTGCCTCAGGATATAGCCGTACACAGTATTTATCCCGTAAGATCCGATGCTCATGCCCGCTTTGATGCGGTTGCCAGAACCTATAAATACTATGTGACTCTTGACAAGAGTGCTTTTGACAGGAACTATTCGTGGTATCTGCTTAACGAACCTGATTTTGAACTGATGAACAGTGCGGCCAAACTGCTGCTTTCAACGGTTGATTTTACCAGTTTCAGCAAGCTTCATACCGATACCAAGACCAATGACTGCCGTGTTACCGAGGCTGTGTGGAGCAGGCTTCCTGATGGCCGATGGGTGTTTACCATAACTGCCGACCGTTTCCTGAGGAATATGGTGCGGGCCATTGTTGGAACGCTGATGGAGGTTGGACGTCACAGGATGACGGTCGATGAGTTCGGTGCGGTTATTCAAAAGAAGGACCGGTGCTCGGCAGGTGATTCTGCTCCCGCCCAGGGACTGTTCCTGTGCAAGATAGATTATCCGGATGACATTTATTTGAAAGAGTGATATGAAGAGGATTGTTTCCGTTTTATTGACGGCACTTGCGCTGACTGCCTCAAATGCCCAGGACCTGCGGACTCTTTTTGTGAGCATGCCCGATTCAATAACACCTACGCTGACCCGTAGTGACAGGATGGATTTTCTGGACTATATGGACAGCGGAATGAAAGCCCGGGTGAACAATAAACTTGGAGGTGAGAGCAGGATGACCAGGCTTGAGGATAATGTACTTACCGTTGAGACATCACAGTCCGGAAGACTGGATATGGTGCTGTTCAAAACAAAAAAAGGAAGTAACCTGATATGCATTATACGCACTGCGAGCGCAAAATATGAGGATTCACGTCTCTGTTTCTATACGGAAGACTGGCAGCCTGTTCCGGTCCATGATCTTATAACGCTGCCCCAATTGGATGATTATCTTGTCCGGGGGGCGCTCAAAAGTGATTCTCTGGATATATTCAAAAAGCGCTGCATGCTCAGGCTTCAGTCCGTAATACCGGTAGGAGACAGCCTTGAGTTCCGATACACGTCATTGGCTGACCTGGGCCAGGATGCGGAACGTTATGAATCCTGGTTCAAACCGGAACCTCTGATTTATACCTGGAACGGTAAGCGGTTCAGACGCAAATAAAAAAAGAAAGCCGATGCATTTGCACCGGCTTTCTTTTTTATCGTGATGATCACTTGCCTCCGCGGCTCTTTGCGTAGCGGCTCATGAACTTGTCCACACGACCTGCGGTATCTACCAGCTTTGACTTACCGGTAAAGAAGGGGTGTGAAGTGTTAGAAATTTCAATCTTGATTACGGGATAGGTCTGACCCTCGAACTCGATTGTCTCCTTGGTTGCGCAAGTTGAACGAGACAGGAAGCAGTCACCGTTTGACATGTCCTTGAATACTACAGGACGATAATTTTCAGGATGAATACCTTTTTTCATAACTTATTTTGTTTTTAATTTCTCCATTTTGCGTCCACCGGAATATAGGCGGAACATGTTTATGGGGGTTTCAGCGCGCAAAGGTATGACTATTTGTTGTAATGACAAAATGTTTGCGGCAGTTTTTGTGCGGATATACAATCTGACAATAAAAGAGGTAATTTTGCGCATCGATATTGTCTTAAGATGCCTGGATTAAGAGAAAGCATTTATTCCAACCTGCTGTTTGAGGACCGATGGCTGATGTTGGCCGATGGCTTGGACAATACCATAAGGGTGTCGCTATGGTCAATCCTACTTGCTACCCTGATGGGCTGTATGCTTTGCGCCATACGGATGAATTCAAGGAGATGGGCCGGCGTGGGTGTAAAACTTTATGTAGAGCTGATGCGTGCCATTCCGCTGCTGGTACTGCTACTGCTCTTGTTTTATGTGATTCTCTCAGAGGTTGCTCTATCACCCATGTGGATAGCCATAGTATGTTTTACGCTCTATTTCAGCGCATACTTCTGTGAGATTTTCCGTTCAGGCATAGAGGGCGTGAACCGTGGACAGTGGGAGGCAGGTTTTGCGTTGGGACTCACTCCGTGGCGTACATTCACAAGAGTTATCCTGCCGCAGGCGCTGGCAAAGATTATTCCGGTCTATAAAGGTCAGATGATAACTCTGGTCAAGAGCACCTCAATAATAGGCTATGTGGCCGTGGTGGACCTTACCAAAGCGGGTGACCTAATACGCTCCCGCACATTTGACGCCTTTTTCCCGTTGCTGCTTGTGGCTGCGGTCTATCTGCTGCTGACATTGCTCATGGGGGCATTGCTTGACCTTCTTGAGAAAAGAGTAACCCCTAAAAGCCGTAGGATATGACGGGGAGACTGTTCATGATTCTGCTTGCAGCTGCTCTATGGTTAAGCTCCTGCAAGGGGCATATGACACAGGATCTTTCGGACGTAAACTCTGTTGAGGATCTGCGAGGTCATAGCGTGGCTGTGGCCATGGGCGGCTCATATGACCTGATGCTTTCTGAGATTGGCGGAGTGGATATAGTCCGGCTGAGTCTGGGCGAATTGCTTGTGGCCGTAGAGAAGGGAAGGGCGGAATTCTGTATCCTGGACCAGTATCAGGCGGCAATGCTTAACCTGCAGTCTCGCGGTCTGGAAATAAAGTTCAAGAATATACTCAAGGGTACAGCCGGAGCCGGATTCCGTAAGGAGGACTCGCTGCTTTGCCGCGGGTTCAATGACCATTTAAAGCGTATAATTGATTGCGGTGAGTATGACAGCTGGCTTGATGAGTGGAAGGCGGCTCCGGACTCTATGGCCTATGCCTCATTCGCGGTGCCCCGGCACGAGGCTGAACCCGGCAGGAGAGCGCTGCACGTGGGAATAACCATAAACTATCCGTATCTTTTCCTTAAGGATAACCGTCTTACCGGTATAGAGGTGGATTTTTTCAACCGGTTCTGTGAGGAGGCGGGGTATGCGGTTGATTATGAGATATATGATTTCAGTGCCCTGATTCCGGCGTTGAATTCGGGCAAAATAGATGTCATACTATCACATATGCGCATGACCGAGGAACGTGCCAGGCAGGTGCTTTTCAGTAATCCGTATATTGAAGGCGGCGGCGCTGCGGTATGCCGTAGCGCGGAAGGAGGGGCTGCTGGAGTCCGTGCCGGTTTTCTGGACCGCATGAAAGAGAGTTTCCGCAACAATCTGGTTGAGGAACAGGGCTGGAGGCTCATGGCCGACGGACTGTGGGTTACCATACGGATATCGGTCCTGTCCATCCTGGCGGCGGTTATGGCCGGTGCCGCACTATGCCGTCTGCGCATGAGCCGGAGGCGTATGGTGAGCTTGCCTACGGGGATTGTGATTGATGTGCTGCGCGGAATCCCGCTGCTTGTTATCCTGATGCTTATGTTCTATGTGATATTCGCGTCATCCAGGATGACGGGGACATGGGTGACGGTGATGAGTTTTGGTCTGTATTATGGAGCCTACTTTGGTGAGGTGTTCCGCACAGGTATGGAAAGCGTTGACAAGGGACAGTGGGAGGCCGGATCCGCTCTGGGAATGAGCCGGTTCCAGGTGTTCCGCAAGATTGCGTTTCCTCAGGCTCTGGGCAGGATTATTCATGTTCTCAAAGGTGAGGTGATTGCGCTTATAAAGATGACATCGGTAGTGGGATATGTGGCCGTGGTTGACTTGACCAAGGCCAGTGATATAATCAGGGCGCGTACGCTTGATGCGTTTTTCCCGCTCATTCTTGTATCGGTTGTCTATATCCTGTTGGCCTGGCTGACTGGTATGGGACTGGAAACCATAGAAAGACAACTCACTTCTAAAAGCAGGAGATTATGATTAAGGTAAGGAATCTTAAGAAAGAGTTCAAAACGCCCGCAGGTGAGAGCCTGACGGTGTTGAAGGATATAAACTGTGACATAGAGAAGGGTGAGGTGATATCCATAATAGGGCCGTCCGGAACCGGCAAGAGTACGCTGCTGCGCTGCCTGAACCGTCTGGAGGAGCCTACGTCAGGAGTCGTAGAGGTGGATGGCGCCGATATACTGGACCGCAGGACCGATATTAACCTGATAAGGCGCAAGATGGGTATGGTGTTCCAGAACTTCAATCTGTTTGAGCATCTTACAATCCTGGATAACCTGACCATGTGCCCCATACTGCTGCTTGGAAAGAGTCGAGAAGAGGCAGAAAGGAAAGGTATGGAGCTGTTGGATACGGTGGGCCTTCATGATAAGGCCGGATGCCTGCCTAAGGAACTGTCTGGCGGTCAGAAACAGCGCGCGGCCATAGCCCGATGCCTGGCCATGGAACCGGAGATAATCCTGTTTGATGAGCCTACATCGGCCCTGGATCCCACTATGGTAAGTGAGGTGCTGGCTGTTATCCGTCATCTGGCAAACCAGGGTATGACAATGTGCATAGTCAGTCATGAGATGCAGTTTGTCCGTGACGTGAGTACCAGGATCCTGTTCCTGAATGAGGGTGTTGTCTATGAGGAGGGAACACCTCAACAGATATTTGAAAACCCGCAGAAACCAGCCACAAGAGCATTCATCAACAGAATCCGCACCCTTGAGTCTGTGTTTGAAAACCGTCATTTTGATTTGTACGGACTGTTTGGAAAAATCCATACATTCTGCAACAAATACGGCCTTGGAACCAAGATTCTTGAAAAGGTACAACATATAACAGAGGAAATGCTTTGCGGAATAATGCCCTTCTGTGGTCCGGTAAGGTTGACAATTGAATATAGTGAAAAGACATCAGGGATCAGTATGACTTTTTATCAAGAAAATGCGACATCCACCATACTTGACAATACCGGTGAGGATTCACTCTCATTGATGATGGTCAAGGGAATGAGCAGTTTAGTCACAGAACCTAACCCAGGCACTGTTCGCATAGAAATTTAATCGTAGTCATTTTTTCCTTTGCAGGAGCTGAACTATCGGTTCGGAGTAGCCTGGAGGTGTTGTCTCCCCAAACCGATAGTTTGGCGGAGTTTCAGATACTGATACCCTTAAAAGTTCTCCTGGAATTATTATATTGTGTACTGGAGTTCGCAAAAAAGACCGATTGCCTTAAACTTTGTGAAAGAGTTGATAACTTTTAGTGTATGCTTTTTAAAATAGGGATAAAAGAGTGTAAATTCGCGGCGAAAATCAAACTGAAATAAAATTTTCACTAAATAAAACCTACAGAATTATGGTTAACTACAAAGATCTGGGTCTTGTTAACACCCGCGCAATGTTTGCCGCAGCCGTTAAGGGCGGATATGCTATCCCGGCATTCAATTTCAACACAATGGAGCAGATGCAGGCTATCGTTCAGGCTGCAGTCGAGACCAAGTCACCGGTTATCATGCAGGTATCAAAAGGTGCCCGTAACTATGCCAACGCTACTATCCTGCGTTACATGGCCGAGGGTGCTGTTGCATATGCCAAGGAGCTGGGTTGCGCTCATCCTGAGATTGTTCTCCACCTTGATCACGGTGACAGTTTCGAGCTCTGCAAGGATTGCATTGACATGGGCTTCTCATCAGTAATGATTGACGGTTCACACCTTCCTTATGAGGAGAACGTTGCTCTTGCTAAGCAGGTTGTTGACTACGCTCACAAGTATGATGTAACAGTTGAGGCTGAGCTGGGTGTTCTGGCTGGCGTTGAGGATGAGGTTTCAGCTGCTGAGTCACACTATACAAAGCCCGAGGAGGTAATCGACTTCGCTACCCGCACAGGTTGCGATTCACTGGCTATCTCAATAGGTACTTCACACGGTGCACACAAGTTCACTCCTGCACAGTGCACACTCGTAAACGGCGTTCTCGTTCCGCCTCCATTGGCATTCGACGTTCTGGCCGAGATTGAGAAGAAGCTCCCCGGATTCCCCATCGTACTGCACGGATCTTCATCAGTTCCTATGGATGAGGTTAACACTATCAATAAGTTCGGTGGCAAGCTCGAGGCCGCTATCGGTATCCCCGAGGAGCAGCTCCGCAAGGCCGCCAAGAGCGCTGTATGCAAGATCAATATTGACTCAGACTCACGTCTGGCCATGACCGCTGCCATCCGTCAGCATCTTGCTGAGCACCCGGGTGACTTTGATCCCCGTCAGTATCTCAAGCCCGCTCGCGAGAACATGAAGAAGATGTACATCCACAAGATTGTAGAGGTACTCGGTTCAGACGGCAAGCTTCTGCAGAAGTAAGACACGACCATAAACACACATAAACGGTAATGGAGAGGACATAAAGGGTCTTCTCCATTATTTTTTTATTATAGGTGTAAAAATAAGAGGGTTAAGAATGCTCCAATTGGGAAAAAGCATTAAGTTTGTAGGATATTTTGAGTAATGTGTATGAGAATCCGGCCATTATTTGTTGTCTCCGTACTTGCACTCCTGTCATCGGCATCATGTGCTGAGAAGGAGTACAAAGCACTTGGTGACGGCGTCGTGGTGAACGTGCGTGAGCCGGTCACCGGAGGCCCTCAAAAGGTGCGCCTGACAGTGATGTCTGACCGCGTCATACGCGTTACCGCCACCCCTGACAAGTCTTTCCATGACAGGAACAGTCTTATAGTTGTGCCCGGTGCTGCACATGAGACCGGTTTTGCCGTGCACAACCGCAAGGATAATGATGAGGTTGAGCTCCAGACGGCTGGTCTGAGCGCATTTGTCAGCAAATCTGACGGCCGTGTACGTTTTACCGATGCCGGCGGCAATCCCATTACTGCCGAGACCGAGCCTGCCTCTTTTACCCCTATAACAGTTGACGATTTCGACGGCTACTCCACCGTTAACCGCTTTGATACGCGCGATGACGAGGGCCTTTACGGACTTGGTCAGCATCAGTCTGACCAGTGGAACTACAAGGGACAGAATGAGGAACTGTTCCAGTACAACACCAAGATAAGCATACCGTTTGTGATCTCATCGGCCGGATACGGAATCCTTTGGGATTCGTACTCGCAGGGACGTTTTGGCAATACTGAGCCGTATATGCAGCTTAACCGTCTTTTTAAACTGTTTGACAAGGACGGAAAGCAGGGATGTCTTACGGGTACATACTACGGAATGCGTGGCCGTACTCCGTTGGTGCGTGACGAGGATTCAATATACTATGTTGATTCAGAGACTGTCCGTAACCTTCCGCGTCTGGGACAGAGAGTGCTGTACGAGGGCTCGCTTGAACCTGTAGAGTCCGGAACATATAGCTTTATCCTTTATTATGCGGGCTATATCAGGGTATTCCTGGGTGACGAGGAGGTGGTGAGCGAGCGTTGGCGCACGGCGTGGAACCCAAATTCATACAAGTTTGACTTTGAGATGAAGCAGGGTCAGAGATATGACCTGCGCATTGAGTGGCGTCCGGATGGATCTACCTCATACTGCGGCCTGCGTGCCTATGCCCCTGTAAACCAGGAGCAGAGAGACAAGCTGACCATGTGGAATGAGATGGTTCCTGAGTCCGATTATTACTTTATGTCGGCCGATGATATGGATGGTGTGATTCGCGGACTGCACAGCCTTGTAGGAGATGCCAATATGCTTCCCAAATGGGCTATGGGATTCTGGCAGAGCCGCGAGCATTATCAGAACCAGGATGAGGTGGTTCAGACGGTGCGTGAGTTCCGTCGCCGCGGAATAGGTCTTGACAATATTGTCCAGGACTGGAATTACTGGGCGGAGGATGCGTGGGGCTCACATGAGTTTGACAAGACACGTTATCCAGATCCAAAGGGAATGATTGACCGCGTGCATGACATGAATGCACATCTCATGCTCTCCGTCTGGCCTAAGTTCTATGAATCAACAGAGCATTACAAGGAGTTTGACTCTCACGGCTGGATGTACAAGCGTGCCATTGAGGACAGCATACGTGATTGGGTGGGGCCGGGTTACATAGGCTCATTCTATGACGCATACTCCGAGGGTGCCCGTGAACTCTTCTGGAACCAGCTCAAGGAGCATCTTTATGACTATGGCGTTGATGCCTGGTGGATGGATGCCAGTGAACCCAATATACGTGACTGCGTGCCCATGGATTACTGGAAGGCGCTTTGCGGACCAACAGAACTGGGCTCATCGACCGAGTATCTCACTGCATACTCGCTTATGAACGCAAAGGCTATCTATGACGGTCTTATGAAAGAAGACTCAAGCAAACGCGTGTTCCAGCTTACCCGTTCAGGAACTGCCGGACTACAGCGTTATTCCACTGCATCATGGAGCGGTGACATCGGTACCCGTTGGGAGGATATGCGCTCACAGATAACCGCCGGCATGAACTACTCACTTTGCGGTAATCCATATTGGACAATGGATATTGGAGGATTCTGTGTAGAGAACCGTTATGCCAACGCCCAGCGTTTCTATGACCGCTCTCATGTTGAAACAGCTGACCTTAAGGAGTGGCGCGAACTCCAGACACGCTGGTATCAGTTCGGCACATTCTGTCCGCTTTACCGTGCTCACGGACAGTTCCCTTTACGTGAGGTGTGGAACATTGCACCGGCGGATCATCCTGCATACAAGTCAATAGTCTATTACAACAGGATGCGTTACCGCCTGATGCCTTATATCTATTCACTGGCAGGTCAGTCATGGCTTTACGGCAGGATAATCATGCGCGGTCTGGTAATGGATTATACCGATGATGCCATGGCCCGTGACATATCAGATCAGTATATGTTCGGCCCATCACTTATGGTATGTCCTGTCTATGAATACGGGGCAACGTCCAGAAGCGTATATCTGCCTGAGGGCAGTTGGTGGTATGACTATTATACTGACTCCGTATATACCGGTGGTCAGACCGTTATGGCCGATGCTCCTTATGAACGCATCCCGCTGTATGTTCCGTCGGGAGCCGTTCTTGTATCGGGCAATGATGTGAATTATACTGATGAGCATCCGGCAGACGAACTTACTGTTGACTGTTATGCCGGTACAGACGGGCGCTTTATGCTTTATGAGGATGACGGAATCTCAAACGCATATCTCAACGGTGAGTACTCTGTAATACCTATATCTTTTACTGAAACGGATTATGGGGTTGATTTTACAATAGGGAAGCGTCAGGGCGGTTTCAAAGGAATGGTTTCTGAACGCCGGTTCAACATACGCCTGCATCTGCCGGGCAGTACGGTTGAATTCTACATGGATTATGACGGAACGCCTGTAATATACAGTTATCCCTTGTATTCTGATGATGATGACTTAAACAATCAAACAATATATCAAAAATGAAAAAATATCTGTTAGGCTATGACATAGGCAGCTCTTCAGTGAAGGCCAGCCTGGTGTCGATTGAGACAGGAAAGAGTGTGGCATCAGCTTTCTACCCTGATTCGGAGGCTCCCATCAAGGCCCTCAATCCGGGTTGGGCAGAGCAGGAGCCCGATGATTGGTGGACATATCTCAAGAACGTAACCGCCAAGGTTAAGGAGATGTCCGGTGCCAAGGGGTCAGAGATTGAGGCTATAGGTATCTCTTATCAGATGCACGGACTGGTTTGCGTTGACAAGAGCGGCAAGGCTCTGCGTCCTGCAATCATCTGGTGTGACTCACGTGCCGTACCTTATGGTGACAAGGCTTTCCGTGAGATAGGTAAGGGCCAGTGTCTTACAAATCTGCTCAATTCACCGGGTAATTTCACCGCTGCCAAGCTGGCTTGGGTAAAGGAGAACGAGCCTGAGCTGTATGCCAAGATTGACAAGATCATGCTTCCGGGTGACTACATCGCAATGCGTCTTACAGGTACCACATGCACTACCGTATCAGGTCTGTCCGAGGGTATGATGTGGAACTTCAAGGAGAATGACGTGGCCGAGTTCCTGCTGGACTACTACGGCATCAGCAAGTCACTCATCCCTGAGATCAGACCTACATTCTCAGAGCAGGGCCGTGTATCACTGGCTACCGCTAAGGAACTGGGTCTGGAGGCCGGCATTCCAGTTACCTATCGTGCAGGTGACCAGCCTAACAACGCCCTGTCACTGAACGTATTCAATCCCGGTGAGATTGCCGCTACAGCCGGCACATCGGGCGTAGTATATGGTGTGAACGGTTCTGTAAACTTTGACCCGCAGTCTAGAGTGAACAACTTTGCCCATGTTAACCACACCGCCAAACAGACCCGTCTGGGTGTGCTGCTCTGCATCAACGGTACAGGTATCCTGAATGCCTGGACACGCCGTAACATCATGCTTGAGGGCCTCTCATACGGTGACATGAACAAGATTGCACAGGCTGTTCCCGTAGGTTGCGACGGTGTAAGCGTACTGCCTTTCGGTAACGGTGCAGAGCGTGTTCTTGGCAACCGTAACGTGGGCTGCAGCATACACGGATTCAACTTCAACATACATAATCGCAACCACATGGCACGTGCCGTGCAGGAGGGTATCGTATTCTCATTCAAGTACGGTATGGATGTTATGGTCGAGATGGGTATGGAGATTTCAAAGATCCATGCCGGAAATGCCAACATGTTCCTCAACCCCGTATTCCGCGAGACTCTGGCCGGTATCACCGGTGCTACCATTGAGCTTTATGATACAGACGGCTCAGTAGGTGCTGCAAAGGGTGCCGGTATAGGCGCTGGCGTTTACAAGGATCACGATGAGGCATTCGCTACTCTGGAGAAGATGAGCGTCATTGAGCCGGATCTTAAGCTTGTACCTCAGTATGAGGAGGCTTATGCACGCTGGAAGCGTATCCTTAACATGTATCTCAACGAGTTCTGATGTTACAAAAAATAACGTCCTGAAACGTTGGTTATTTGAATTATAAACGTAACTTTGCCTTTCGCGCACGCAAGGGCGTAAAAAAGAATAGTTATTCACTTTATTAATAAAAAATCAATTATGGCAAAAGAGTATTTTCCCGGTTTGAAGAAAATCAAATTCGAGGGTAAGGACAGCAAGAATCCTATGGCTTTCCATTACTATGACGAGAACAAGGTTATCATGGGTAAGACCATGAAGGATTGGCTGCGCTTTGCAATGGCATGGTGGCACACACTGTGCGCTGAGGGCGCTGATCAGTTCGGTGGTGGCACAAAGAGCTTCCCCTGGATGGACGCTGATCCTATTCAGACCGCTAAGAACAAGGTAGATGCCGGTTTCGAGTTCATGCAGAAGCTGGGTATTCCTTATTTCTGCTTCCACGATGTTGACCTGGTTTCAGAGGGCAAGAGCGTAGCAGAGTATGAGGCTAACATGAAGACTATCGTTGCTTACATCAAGGAGAAGCAGAAAGAGACCGGTGCCAAGCTGCTTTGGTCAACCGCTAACGTATTCGGTAACAAGCGTTACATGAACGGTGCTTCTACCAACCCTGACTTTGACGTTGTAGCTCGCGCTATCGTTCAGATCAAGAACGCTATCGACGCAGGTATCGAGCTGGGCGCTGAGAACTATGTATTCTGGGGTGGTCGTGAGGGTTACATGAGCCTTCTCAACACAGACCAGAAGCGTGAGAAGGAGCACATGGCTACCATGCTGACCATGGCTCGCGACTATGCACGCAGCAAGGGTTTCAAGGGTACATTCCTGATCGAGCCCAAACCATGCGAGCCTTCAAAGCACCAGTATGATGTTGACACCGAGACTGTAATAGGTTTCCTCAAGGCTCATGGTCTGGATAAGGACTTCAAGGTAAATATTGAGGTTAACCACGCTACTCTGGCCGGTCACACCTTTGAGCACGAGCTGGCTTGCGCTGTTGACGCCGGTATGCTCGGTTCAATCGACGCTAACCGCGGTGACGCTCAGAACGGTTGGGATACCGACCAGTTCCCCATTGACCAGTACGAGCTTGTACAGGCTTGGATGGAGATCATCCGTAACGGTGGTCTGGGCACAGGTGGTACAAACTTCGATGCTAAGACCCGTCGTAACTCAACTGATCTTGAGGACATCGCTATCGCTCACATCAGCGGTATGGATGCTATGGCTCGCGCTCTTGAGTCAGCTGCCAAGCTGCTTGAGGAGTCACCCTACAAGAAGATGAAGGCTGAGCGTTACGCTTCATTCGACAGCGGTATGGGTAAGAAGTTCGAGGAGGGCAAGATGACCTTCGAGGAGGCTTACGAGTACGGCAAGAAGGTTGACGAGCCCAAGCAGACCAGCGGTAAGCAGGAGCTGTACGAGGCTATCGTTGCCATGTACGCTTAAAAAAAGCTTTAATCAAAAAAATAGGCTCGGAATTTCCGAGCCTATTTTTTTTGTGTCCTTTTACTTATTTGAAGAGGTACTGGGCGAATTCGTGGAGGGATTTGCGCCAAACCTGCCACTCATGGTCGCCGGGGTATGAGTTGAACTTTACCTCTACGCCGCCGTCCTGCATCTTCTTGACGATGTTGCGGGTATGCTCTATGCGGGGATCCTGCTCACCGCAGCTAAGGAAGAATACGTCAAACTGCTTGTTAAAGTTCTTGGTGTCGGTAAGGATGCCGGGGCACTCTGCCTCCAGGTCAAAGTTTGATGCGCCCTGTATGCCGCCGAACATTCCGGTGGAGAATACACCTACATTGGCAAACACCTCGGGGTCTCTAAGGCCGATGTAGAATGCCTGGCCGCCACCCATGGAGAGACCGCACATGGCGCGGCTCTTGCGGTCTTTCTTGACGCGGTAGTTCTTTTCAATAAACGGGATCACGTTGTCTATAAGCTCACTCCGATAGGTCTGCATACCCTGCCAGCTGTAGCCGCCTCCCATGCCACCGCTGCGTGACGTCACGTTACTGTTGGCACTTACTACAATCATTGGAACGGCCTTGCCGGCGGCAATCAGGTTGTCCATTATCATTGCGGTGCGACCCTGTTCCATCCAACCGCGATGATCCTCACCGCCACCGTGCTGGATATAAACCACGGGGTAGGAGTCCTTACTCTCATTGTATCCGGCTGGGGTATAGACCATGACGGGACGCCATGCATTCTCCACGTTTGAGAAATAATAGACGGTACGGACATCACCATGCGGCACGTTCTGTACCTCAAACACATCCATGCCTTCTTCCTTTATCTCAATGGCACTGGTCCAACGGCTGCAGCCATAGAAGGGCTGGCTGGCGGGGTCGGACACTGATACGTTGTCAATAATCAGGTTGTAGTAGTGGAAACCGGGTACCTGCGGATTGGTAGTCACTGTCCAGGTTCCGCCTTCACCTTTTTCCATATCATATTTTGTGCCGCCCAGGTCAATCTGAACAGTCTGGGCCTGCGGCGCACTGATACGGAACATAACGCTGTTATCGGCCAATACACGGGGATAAGAGTTGCGGTTGATGTTGGTTACCGGTGAGTATGAGCCCTCCGGGAAGGTCTCACGGCGGAAACCTCCCTGTGGTTGGGCGAAGGATGATGTTGTTACTAATAGGGCCAGTAATGTGATTTGAAAGTGTTTCATATAAGTAATGTTTGGTTTTTTAATTGAGAATTGAGAATTGAAAGTTGAGAATTAATACAAGCGCACCTGCGTATTATAGTTTGTAGTATGCTGCAAGGATGCGGTCATACCACTTGGCCGGTAGGATAGCCTTGAGTAGAACAGAGGCCTTCTGAACGGTCGTTGCTATGATGTAGCGGTTGGCGGGGCGGCGCTTGCGTACTATACGGCTGATGCGGCGGGCCAGGTATTCCGGCTGAAGGCCGCCTCGCTCATCACTCTCAATTCCCTTCATGGAGTTGCTGTAGCCGGGATAGGCGGCCTCAGCCTCGGCTGGCAGGTGCTTGGTGCGGGCCGCGGTAAAGCCGGTAAAGAAATCGCCCGGATTGATAACGGTAACCTTTATGCCGAACTGACGGACCTCAAGGCGCAGGGCCTCGCAGTAACCTTCAATGGCAAACTTGCTGGCCGAGTACATGCCCTGGTAAGGCAGTCCCATGAGTCCGCCAATGGAGCTGATGCATATTATATGACCGTGGTGCTGCCGGCGCATGATGGGAACCACCAGTGTGAGCAGTCTTACCATTCCCATAAAGTTTACATCCATCTGCCGGTGGGCATCGTCCATGGATGTGAACTCCAGCGGGCCGCCTATGCCCATGCCTGCATTGCTTATCAGGGTGTCAATGCGGCCCTCCTGCTGCATGATGTTGTCAACTGCTGCACGGAGTGAATCGGCGTCCTGAACATCGGCCTTGAGGTAGGTTACGCCGGGTATCTGCTGTGAGTCTTTGCGGTATGTCCCATATACTTTATGGCCTTCAGTGCTGAGACGGCTTGCCATAGCTCTTCCGAATCCGGATGTTATTCCGGTTATAAATATTACCATATCAGCTGTTTATGGTTACGTTCATATGCGGATACTCAAAGTGGAATCCCTGCTTGGGCAGTTCTGTAAAGAGCGCCTTGTTAAGGTCAAACTTGACAGGCCAGTAATCGGGGGACTTGACCCATACGCGTGCCAGGAAGGTGATGGTGCTGTCATTCATGGCACTGAGCACAGCCATGGGATCGGCTGCACCCTTGGTCTTGGAGTCAAGGATGCGTTCATCGGCCTTGAGTATGTCCAGGATGGAGGCTATGCACTTGTCGGCATCGGTGTCATAGGCCAGCTGTATCTCTATGTCAAGACGACGGATGCTCTTGGCTGAGTAGTTGTCAATGTTGCCGTTTGAGAGTGCTCCGTTGGGGATTATGATGACACGGTTATCAGGGGTTACAATCTTGGTGTTAACTATTGATACCTCCTTGACGGTACCGCTGAACCCTTGTGCACTGATAAAATCACCGGCCTTGAATGGCTTGAACACCAGGATCATCAGGCCGCCTGCAAAGTTTGATACCGTGCCGCTCAGTGCCATACCTATGGCCATACCTCCGGCAGCCAGCAACGCGGCCAGGGATGTGGTGTTGATGCCCAGTGTGCCTATGGTTATGACAATAAGCAGTACGGTGAGCGTGATTGACACCAGTGATGTGATGAACGTGGAGAGCGTGGCCTCGGTCTTGCGTTTTGTGAACATCTTGCCAAGCCATATCTTGATTCTCTTTATGAGCCATGCACCGATTATATATATGGCAATGGCGGCCACCAGCTTGAGCCCAAAGTCAATGGCGCTCTGCAGCAGATCATGCAGGAAAGTGTTTGGATCCTCCTTAACCTGCGATATCAGGGTGGTTGTTACCGCTTTAATGGAATCATTCACGTTGATGACCGTAGCCGGATCAATGGTTGTTTGAAGAAATACCATAAACATTAAGTCTTAATGGTGTAAAAATAGGAATAATTCCACAAAATACGTTACTTTTGGAGTGATATGAAAAAACTAACCTTATTTGCAAGTATAGCCCTTGTTTTGTGTTCCTGTGCCGGGAACAGACTGAAGGAATTAAAGAGTGCAGAGCAGGCTCTTGAAAACGATCCCGTTGAAGCTGCACGTATCCTGGACAGCATTGATCATACACAGTTGCGCGGTAAGCAGGCCGCACTGTACGGTATGTTGCGTACACGTGCCGATTATACCTTAGGGCGTGAGATCCTGTCTGATTCACTGGCACGCATTGCTACAGATTACTGGGGCAGCCGCCGCAAAGGGTATTATACATCACAGAGTTGGCTGGCTCTGGGATATGCCTATTCATCGATGGATAAGGATGCCGAGGCCATATACTCCCTGCTTAAAGCCAGGAACCTTTTCAAGGATACGCTTTCAGCTGAATTTGCCCATATCGGCTCTTTGCTGGGAAGTCATCTGATGCGTCGCGGACTGCTTGATGAGGCGGCAAAGGCTTTCATTGAGAGCCGCAGGCTCTATCATAACTTGGGTGACAAAGGTCATGAATCATCTGCATGGTATTATCTGGGTCGTACTTACCTGGAACAGAAGGACTACAGTCAGGCCGAGAGCATCATATGCAGGATGCTTGATGATGAGAACCTGGATGCGGTAATCCGCAACTCGTGCAACCTCTATATGGCACATATCATTAACGGCTTACGCGGCAAGGATGCCGGAAGTGAGGAACTGGCATATATAAACCGCTACCTGACGGGCTGTGATGCATTGGGAGGCAATGACAATGATTATGCGGCAGGATATGCCATGAAGGGTATAGCGCTGTATTATCTCAAGGAGACGGACTCGGCTTTCTACTATCTGGAGCGGGCACTTAATTTATCGGATGAACTGTCAACCAAGGTATTTGCAGTAAAAGGCCTGGAGGGCGTGGCCACCCAGATGAAACGTTTCCAGGCTGCCTGGAATGCGGAGATCCTTAACCGTCAGTATCAGTCTGAACTGGATGCACGTTCAAATGAGTCAGAGATAACGCAGATGCGTCTGCAGTACAATGATGAGATACAGCAGCAAAGATACAGATCCAGAGTGGCACGGTTAATCCTGTACGGCATAATGCTGCTGATAGTGATAATTGCCGCCACAATCATTGTCAATATACAGCGTGACCGCAGGAGAGAGGCCTATTACCTTAAGAAATATGATGACCTTATCCAGAAGCAGTTGGAGGAGAAAGCCAACTCTGACGGTAACCGTCTGCTGGAGGCCTGCGAGGCTTTCCGTACGGGTATTGCCTTTAATATGGTGAATGATGTCATCCTGCAGAGGCGTTCGCTGCGTCAGGAGGAGAGGGATGTGGTGATACATGATATCAACCTGTACTTTGCCTCGCTTATTGCGTTGCTGCGTGCCGAGTCCGGCAAACTGGGCCAGCAGGACATCAGCCTTATCTTTTGTACCCAGATAGGATTTGACCAGGAGGTTATTGCCGATATAATGTGCACGTCACGCTCCAATCTAAGGAGCATCAAGTCACGATTAAGGTCCAAGATATCGGCCGATACCTTTGCGCTCTACTTTAAGGATTGATTCTTGCGGCGCTTGCGGATGATGACCACCGCAATGACCACGGCTACTATGGCTGCTATTGAGTAGCCTATCTCATGGCTGTAGTGTGTCACGGTCTCAACAAGATGATCCTCATCAACAACCTTTGACAGGCTATAGCCCAGAATGGCCAGCACTGTGTTCCATATGCCGGCTCCAAGTGCAGTGTAAAGGACAAACTTGCCCAGATGCATCTTGGCCAGTCCTGCCGGGATAGATATGAGCTGGCGTATCACGGTTATAAGCCTTCCGATGAATGTTGATATTACTCCGTGCTCGTTAAAATACTCCTCGGCGCGTTTTATCTTGGATCCGTCCAGCAGGAAGAAATGTCCCAGCTTGCTGTCGGCAAACTTATAGACCAGCGGCTTTCCAACCCATAGAGCCAGAAAATAGTTGATAAGTGCTCCGCACAGGGCTCCAACGGTGGCAAACACAACTATCAGCACTACGCTCATGTCATCATTGGATGCGGCGTGGTATGCTGCAGGCGGAACCACCACCTCCGATGGAAACGGGATGAATGAACTCTCTACAGTCATCAGCAGTGTTATGGTCCAGTAGTTGAGGTGTTCAAGGCACCATTGAAGTAATGCTCCCATTGTCAGTCGTTGTTTGTTGTTGTGAATAATTTGGCTTCCTCATCGGGAAGTATCTCTTTGGCAAGCTCCTGCAGGTCCTGGTCATCGGGGTCAATGGCCAGCCCTTCATACAGGTAGGTGCGTGCCTGCGCTACGTTGCCGTTCTTGTGACAGCAGCAGGCCATAACGTAAAAAAGTTCGGTGTAGAGCTCCTGCGGCACATCCTCATCAAGCATGAGCATTTGATGTGAGCCTGTCAGAAAGGTGAGTGCCTCCTCATAGTTGCCCTGCTCGTACAGGCATCGGCCGCAGTAGTAGAGCAGGGTATATGAGCCCGGGTCATCATCCAGAAGTGAGTTGTAGATACGGAATGCCTCGTCCCACTGCTCCATGCTGAACAGGCATCCGGCCTTCATCATGTGAGCCTGCGTGTTGTCCGGATCAATGGCCTCAATGAACTCAAAGCACTCACGGGCCTGCGGAAAGTCACTCTTTTCATAGTAGATACGCCCCAGCTGCTCCCAATAGTAGGTGTCATAGGCAAACTCGTCAAGCAGGTGGTTGTACCACTCTATGGCGCTGTCGCTCTGACCTGTGTCAAAATAGAGGTCGGCTTGCAACTCAATGAAGTTACGTGAGTCAGGATAGAGTACCAGAGCCATGTCCAGCCATTTCTGGCACAGGTCAAAGTGGCGGTTGTCCATGAACTTGACAATGATGTCATTGAACATGCCCGGATCCTGCTCACTCATCTCAATGGCCTGGCTAAAGTATATGTCGGCTGTGACGGGATCATCGGATACAATGGCAATCTCACCCTTAAGGTAGAGCAGCTCCTGGTTCTGCGGATCATCGATGGATTCGGCTATAACGGTGGCCTCATCCTTGCGGCCGCGCAGCAGCAGGTTGCCAGCCTTGGCTATAAGTATGTCGGGATCAGAAGGGTGGAGCTTAAGACCATACTCCACGGCGGCATCCGATTTGTCCAGATCGCCGGATATTGAGTAATACTCGGCAATGTTGGCTATATCCATGCTGTCAAAATAGACGGAATAGCCTTCTGTCAGCATGTTTTCATATGAGGCCAGGAGCTCTGTAAACTCCTGACTGTCATAGTATGATGCCGAATCGTCCTTCATCAAGCCCTCCTTATGCTTTGTCCTTAACCTTGCTCCAGGTATCCTTGAGTGATACCGTGCGGTTGAATATGAGGTGATTGGGTGTTGAATCCTTGTCTGTGCAGAAATAGCCTATGCGCTGGAACTGGAAATGATCCTGGGGCTTGGCGTCGGCCAGGAACTGTTCAACGTAGCAGTTCTCACGGACCTCAAGTGACTCGGGGTTTTTCATCTGCTTGAGTGCCTCAACGGGATCCAGACCCTCTTCACGCAGGCGGGCCAGCTCGTCACGCGGATTCTCAACCTTCCACAGACGGTCATACAGACGTACCTCGGCCTTGACGGCGTGGGCTGCGCTCACCCAGTGGATGGTACCCTTAACCTTGCGGTTGCAGTCGGACTCACCGGTCTTGGTGTTGGGTATGTATTCGCAGTAAACCTCCTCTATGGTACCGTCATCGGCCTTCTTGCAACCGGTGCAGAGCACAATGTATGAGCTCTTGAGGCGAACCTCACGGCCTTGGCTCAGGCGGAAATACTTGGCGGGAGCATCCTCCATAAAGTCCTCACGCTCAATCCAGAGCTCGCGGCTGAACGTGATCTTGTGTGTGCCGGCCTCTGGATCCTCGGGGTTGTTGATGGCCTCAAACTCCTCGGTCTTGCCCTCAGGGTAGTTGGTCACAATCAGCTTTACGGGGTTGATTACGGCCGATACGCGTGTGGCGCGGCGGTTCAGGTCCTCGCGGATGGCAGACTCCATCAGGGCCATGTCATTCAGCGCGTCGAACTTGGTGTAACCTATGCGATCTACAAACATGCGGATGGACTCCGGGGTGTAGCCGCGGCGGCGGTAACCGCAGATGGTGGGCATACGGGGATCATCCCAGCCCGATACCATGCCGTTCTGCACCAATGCCAGCAGGTTGCGCTTGCTCAGAAGGGTGTAGTTAAGGTTCAGTTTGTTGAACTCGGTCTGGCGCGGCCGGTTGTCATCCAGATCCTGTCCCTTCTTGAGCCAGTCAATGAACAGGTCATAGAGCGGACGGTGAGGTACAAACTCCAGTGTGCAGAGAGAGTGGGTCACACCCTCAAAGAAATCACTCTGGCCGTGCGCAAAGTCATACATGGGGTATGCTTTCCACTTGGTGCCTGTGCGGTGATGCGGGGTCTTGACTATGCGGTAGATGATAGGATCACGGAACAGCATGTTGTTGTGCGCCATGTCAATCTTGGCACGCAGCACCATTGAGCCCTCCTCAAGTTCGCCGCTGTTCATCTTGTAGAACAGGTCAAGGCTCTCCTGTACGGGGCGGTCGCGGTAGGGACTGTTTATGCCGGGCTGGGTGGGGGTACCCTTCTGTGACAGGATGGTCTCCTGATCCTGCTCGTCAACATATGCTTTGCCCTCCTTGATGAGCTCTACTGCAAAATCCCACAGCTGCTGGAAATAGTCTGATGCGTAGAACTCATTTGCCCAGTGGAATCCCAGCCACTTGATGTCCTCCTTGATGGCATCAACGTACTCGGTATCCTCCTTGGTGGGGTTGGTGTCATCAAAGCGCAGGTTGCATATGCCGCCGTGCTTCTCAGCCATACCAAAGTCCATGCATATAGCCTTGGCGTGACCTATGTGAAGATAACCGTTGGGTTCCGGCGGGAAACGTGTCTGTACGCGGCCTCCGTTCTTGCCCTCGGCAAGGTCTTTCTCAACCATCTCCTCAATGAAGTTCAGACTCTTTTTCTCGCTGTTTTCAGTTACAGTATTCTCTACCATTTTTGCTGTTGTATTTTTTGAGAGTGCAAAGTTACCTCTTTTTACGTTTATATTATTAATTTTGACCTACTATATGACACCAGATATTGTACAAGAACTCATAAATAACGCAAACCGTTGTGAATGTACCGCTTTCATAGCGTCTGATCCGGTGCGCTTTCCTCACCGTTACACGGACCGTAGGGATATTGAGGTATCGGCATTCATATCGGCATGGATGGCATACGGCAGCCGCAAGGTCTTTCTGTGTGTGCTTGACAGGCTGCATGCCATAGTAGATGCGGCGGGCGGTCCGTACCGTTTTGTTACAGACGGAGCATGGCGCGATGTTGATGCCCAGGGGTGCCTGTACAGGTTCTACCGGTGGTCCGATTTCAGTATGCTGTGTGAGAGGATGGCAGGTGTATATTCACGCATGGAGAGCCTTGAGAACCTGTTTGTGCCGGGTGAACCTCTTGAAAACGGGGTATTAAGGCTGTGCCGTGAGTTTGAGGGCGTGAACGGCATCCCGGTACCCGGCAGCACATCGGCCAACAAACGTCTATACATGTTCCTAAGGTGGATGGTCAGGAGCGGCAGTCCTGTGGATTTTGGTATCTGGACACGCCTTACGCCAGCGCAGTTGCTGGTTCCGGTTGATACTCACGTCTATGCCACGGCGCGTGCCCTTGGACTTACGTCAAGAAGCAGTGCCGACCTAAAGACAAGCGTTGAAATTACCGGTCAAATGGCTAAAATCTGGCCCCATGACCCGTCGCGCGGAGACTTTGCGCTGTACGGGAGCCAGGTCATGTAGGATTCTCGGTCTCCTTGGGCTCCATGTGGATGGCTACATGGGTGTTTTGTCCAAATTTTTCTTTCAGTTGGTTCTCAATTGAGTCTGCGTGGTCATGCGCCTTGGCCAGGGTTATCTCTCCACTCATAAGTATGTGGAGCTCTATGGCGTAACGGTTGCCTATGCGGCGGGTGCGCAGGTCATGCGGAGCAATCACATCGGGCTCAGACTGGGCAATACGCATTATCTCATTCTCAACCTCATCGGGCAGCGAGTGCTCCAGCAGATCCCTCATGCCCTGCAGTATGAGTTGAACGGCCACTTTGACTATGAAAGCGCCAACCACGATTGATGCCAGCGGATCAAGAACGGCCCAACGCTGTCCCAGCAATACCGCACCGCCTATGCCAACTGCTGTTCCTATTGATGACAGCGCATCGCTGCGATGGTGCCATGCGTTAGCCTCCAATGCAGGCGAATCCAGTTCTTTGGCCTTGCGTATGGTATAACGGTAGGTGAGTTCCTTTAAGAGGATTGATATCAGGGCAGCCCAGAGAGCCAGCATGCCGGGGGAGTTCAGATCCTCACCTCTGCACCAGGCGGCTATGCGCTGCGCTCCGTTACTGAATATGCCCAAAGCAACAATAAGCAGTGCAATGCCTATTATGGTAAGGGCCAGAGTCTCATACTTGCCGTGTCCGTAGTCATGTGACTTGTCCTGCGGCTTGCCGCTTATGTGCACGAATATCAGAACTATCAAGTCCGTAACAAAGTCAGACAGGGAGTGTACTGCATCGGCTATCATGGCAGCACTGTGTCCCAGTATTCCCGCCACGAACTTGAATGCCAGAAGAATCACATTCACGGCACCGCCCAAAAGCGTGACTTTGTAAATATCTTTCTGCCTGCCGGCCGCGTTTTTTCCAATATTCATTGCACTTATTGTTTTGTACTCCACAAAAATAATTACTTTTGCAAAACGCCGTGCACGATTATGGAAGCTTTATCGATACTCATACCGGTTTATAACTGGGATTGCTCACAACTTATCAAGGACTTGCATTTTCAAGGACTGGTGCTGGGTATCCCCTATGAGATTATCGTGGCCGATGACTGCTCTACCGATATAGAACTCAAGGAGAAGTCGCGTATAGTGGTGGAGAGCCATGAGAACTGCCGCTATTTTGGCCTTCAGCACAACATAGGACGTGCAGCTATCCGCAACTTCCTGGCCGATCAGTCGCAGTATGACAAACTTCTGTTTCTGGATTGTGATGCCCAGGTCAAGGACAAAGAGTTCCTTAAGAAGTATATGGAGGCATCCCGTAATGCATGCGTGGTATGCGGTGGCCTGACACATCCCGATGAGATACCCCAGAAAGGACAGGAGCTCCGTTATCTTTATGAGAAGAATGCCGCATTTGAGCGTTCTGCCGGTTTCAGGAGCCAGAATCCGTACCTGAGGTTCACTTCATTCTCTTTTCTTATTAACAGGTATGAGTTCATGAAGATAAGGTTTGATGAGTCATACGTACGTTACGGATATGAGGATGTGCAGTTTGGTCATGAGCTGGAGGCAAATGGCGTAAGCATTCTCCATATTGACAATCCTCTGGCTCATGTGGGATTGGATGACAGCGCATCGTACCTGAACAAGACGCGTCAGGCTGTTCAGAATGCATTTGACCATAAGAATGAGATTGGTGACAGTTCAAAGCTGCTCACCCATTACAATAAAGTAAAGCGTATAAGGATGAGATGGCTGTTCAGGTTCATCTGGGTCTTTTTCCAAAGGAGTATGGAGAAGAATCTGCTTGGTCCCAAGCCGGGGCTAAGGATATTCTCTCTATATAAGCTCTGTTATATCTGTATGATGTAAGTTATGCAGCCGTTAGCTGAAAGAATGAGACCTAGGTCTCTTGACGATTATGTAGGGCAGACACATTTGGTTGGGCCGGGTGCCGTGTTGCGCCGTATGATAGATTCCGGCAGGCTCTCGTCATTCATACTATGGGGCCCTCCGGGAACGGGCAAGACCACTCTGGCGCAGATAGTGGCAACCAAACTGGAACTGCCGTTCAGCACCTTGAGCGCCGTTACAGCCGGCGTCAAGGAGGTGCGCGAGGTGATAGACCGTGCCCGCAGCAATCCGCTTTTCCGTACCAAGGGCAGCCCCATACTGTTTATAGATGAGATTCACCGCTTTAACAAGGCACAGCAGGATTCGCTGCTTGGTGCTGTGGAGCGCGGTGACATAACGCTGATAGGCGCCACAACTGAGAACCCGTCATTTGAGGTGATACGCCCGCTGCTGTCACGCATGCAGGTTTATGTGCTGAACTCGCTTGAAAAGGATGATCTGCTCAAACTGCTTGACCGTGCCATCAAGACCGATTCCATACTCAAGGAACGCAATATTGAACTTAAGGAGACGACAGCCCTGCTGCGCTTCTCGGGAGGCGATGCCCGTAAACTGCTCAACATACTGGAGCTTGTTGTTGAGTCCGACAGTTCCGATAAGGTCATAATTACCGATGAAATCGTCAATGAGCGTCTTCAGCAGAATCCCCTGGCTTATGACAAGGACGGTGAGATGCACTATGACATAATATCGGCGTTTATCAAGTCCATACGCGGCAGTGACCCGGATGCTGCACTCTACTGGCTTGCACGTATGGTGCAGGCGGGTGAGGATCCTCTCTTTATAGCACGCCGTCTTGTCATATCCGCATCCGAGGATGTGGGGTTGGCCAATCCCAATGCATTGCTGATAGCCAATGCCGCTTTTGATGCCGTGAACAAGATAGGCTGGCCCGAAGGGCGCATTCCGCTGGCCGAGGCAACCGTCTATCTGGCTACCAGCCCCAAGAGCAACTCTGCATATCTGGGTATCGGTGCCGCACTTGCCAAGGTGGGAGAGACCGGTAACCTCCCTGTGCCGCTCCATCTGCGTAATGCTCCGACATCACTCATGAAGGATCTGGGCTACGGTCAGGACTACATGTATGCGCATGACTATGCTGGTCACTTTGTAAGACAACAGTATCTTCCCGATGAAATCAAGGATTCCAGGTTCTGGGAGGCGCAAAGCAATGCTCAGGAGGATAAGATAAAAGAGCGTATGGATATGCTCTGGGGAAAAAACAAAGAAACCGGACGCGGATGATCAGGGAGCTGACCTCACTGAGGTTCATATTCATTATCTTTCTTTTTCTGCACCACGCAGTCATGTTCCGCGGAGGTGACATGAGTGTCTGTTTCTTTTTTGTGCTTGGAGGTTTCTGTATGACCCTTGGCTATAAGGAGAGGCTCTCAATGCCGGGTTTCCGGGTGGGCGGTTTCATTCTGAAAAGGCTTTTTAAGTTCTATCCTCTGCACTGGATATGCCTGCTGGCTTCACTGCCTCTGGTACACTTCTGTATAGAGAACTGGAGTGTGTTTGCCGTGAATGCCTTACTGCTGCAGTCATTTATCCCCAAATCATCGGTATATTTCTCTTATAACGCCGTAAGCTGGTATCTTGCCGACACGGTATTCTTTACCTTCATATTCCCTTTGGCAGGACGTTTCATATTCGGGCTGGGCAGGAGAGGAGTGTGGTGCGTAGGTGTTTTTGTAGTCGTGTCATATGCTCTGTTGGCCTGCTTGCTTCCGGTAGCCTACCGTCATGCAATCATGTATGTCAATCCGTTTGTCCGTTGTGCCGATTTCATTATGGGTATTCTGCTTGCTCTGGGATATGAAAGGCTGCGCAGGAATGAAAGGATTGCATCGTTTGTCAAAGGATATCCTTTGCTGATTCAGTTGATGATCATTTTTTCGGTTGTCCTACTTGTCATTGAGTCATATATGCTGTCCGACGACATGCTGCTGGTACCCGGATTGTTCTGGCCTCTTGTGGCGGTGTGCATAGTTTCGGCTGCTTTGGCCAGTGTCAACGGCGGATGGTTGCAGAACCGTATCCTGGTCCGTCTGGGAGAGTGCAGCTTTGCGTTTTACATGGTGCATCATCTTGTAATAAGGTATTTTGAGAACATACCGGTATTCCATTCAGACAGACTCCTGCTGACGGCGGTTACATTTGCTGTTTCCTTAGCGCTCAGCCTGGTTTATTCAAGGGTCAGCTGGCTTACAAGGCGGTCATAACGTGCACCGCGTTGGCGGAAATAGAGCAGTATCAGGTATTCATTCTTTGTCTCATACCAGTTACCTTCAACAGCACTTGTCTGACCTTTCGTGTCACCATCCGGAACCCAAAGGTATTGATAATCATAGGCACCCTGCTTGAGCAGGACGGTAGCCTCATACCTGCCGGTCAGGCTGTTGTATTCCATCTCATACCTGGATGACAGGTTTCCTCCGCTGAAATGGCCGTAAATATACAGGCGTCCGCCTGTCATCTCCTCACTTGCAAGGTTGAAATGGACAAAGAGATAATCGGCTTCGGTGTCACTGTCGCTGGCCTGGTTGTAACGGATCAGGTATCGGCCGTTATGGTCATAGTCAAAGGCATATGCATGATGGTGAGTATCCTCTGTCAGGGTGGCGTGGTAATATGGATCGTGAAAGTTCACGCGGTCCACATTGCGGAAATAGTCATAGAGGTTGACCACCTCAAAGCGGCGGAACTCGTTTCCGGCCGTGAAAATGAGTTCACGGCAATGCTCATAGGTCAGTTCGCCGCCGGAGTTGTAAGTGGGCTTGGGGTTTATGACAGCATTGTCAAAACGGCCGTTCTGCATCACAACGGTGTAGATCTCTTGCTCCGGCTGGCTTACGCTCAGTCCGTTCAGGCTCACCGTCATGCCAATCTGCTGGTGGGCCTTATGCGTGTCAATATCGGTATTACCGCTCACCGTGGCTGCAAGATTCTGCCTGTTTTCCGATACAAGGAACCTGAACCACGCCACCTCCTTGCCATCCTCATGTATTGAGAGACGGTAGTTGCCTGACAACTTGAGCTTTAAATCCCGGTTGGGCAGGGTAAGTGTGTAGTGGGTATAGTCAAATGTGGTGTTCAGAGAGTTCTGCCAGTTATCTATGGGCTGGTCATTGAACCCCTCCATGTATTCAGATTCTATGAGATCAGACGGATTCCATTGGGCGTCACAATGCTGAATACTGTATGTGAACCGGTGATACAGATGTGACATCTCATCAAATGAGAACTCAATCGTCTGGTCACTGCCCAGTGTAATGATGGGAGCCTTTTCCCAATCACCGCCTGCTACCGCTCTGAGCGTGTTTATCATATCCGTGTTGCAGCCAAACCACTGCGCATGGAGCATCATCGGCACCAACAGTAATGCGGCCGATATCAGTTTCCTTATGTGATTGTTCAGTGTCATGTCTGTATTAAAAACGGCGTGAATATACTGCTTATTGTATATAATACTATATTTGTAAACAAGTTAAAGCCTGAAAGTACTAACCTTATTATAACCACTTATGAAAAAATTTCTTACAGTAGCATTGCTATCAGTATTGGCCGTAGCAGTATCGGCCCAGGAACTCAACAACTTTTCTAGAGGACGTCAGCAGGTCAAGTCACCTGAAATCAACGGTGAAAAGGTTACATTCCGCCTCAATGCCAATTACGCGACTGTAGTCAATCTGCAGGGTAACTGGATGGAGAACGGCAGCATTCCCATGACAAAGGGCCAGAACGGCATTTGGGAGGTGACCATTGACACTCCGTCACCTGAGATCTACACCTACAATTTTGTAGTTGACGGCGTATCTGTGAACGACCCTCAGAACTATATGGTACAGCGTGACGGTACCCGTTACCTGAATATGCTGATGGTATCCGGAGAGCGCTCCGAGAACTATTTTGAGGCTAATCAGCGCGGTACAGTGACATTCCGCTGGTATGACAGCAAGATTCTTGGCATTAACCGCCGAGTGACCGTATATACTCCTTACGGCTATGAGACCAGCGGCAAGAAGTATCCCGTTCTCTATCTGCTTCATGGAGCAGGAGGTGATGAGGAGGCCTGGATTTCAATGGGCCGCACCGCACAGATCCTGGACAACCTGATTGAGAAGGGCCTGGCTCAGCCTATGATCGTTGTTATGCCTAACGGTAACCCTGGACAGCAGGCTGCACAGCCTCTGGGGCTGCCTGAGAAGCAGATTGACCGTCGTGATCCCGCTATGGCCGATGCATACGTAAAGAGCCTCTGCACCGAGATTGTTCCCTTCATTGAGAAGAACTTCCGCGTAATTGCAAAACCTGAGTCACGTGCCATAGCAGGTCTGTCAATGGGTGGCGGCCACACCATTACCGCTACAAACCTGTATCCCGCCATGTTCGACTGGATCTGCCCGCTGTCTGCAGCCGGCAGTTCTACACCTGAGCAGATCACAGCACTTAAGAAAGCCGGTGTAAAGCTCTACTTCCTGGCTTGCGGTACAAGCGATTTCCTGTGGGAACAGTCCGTAACCCTTGACCAGACCATGACTGACTGCGGCCTGGAGCATACCTTCTACAAGTCAGATGGCGGTCACGTATGGGCAAACTGGCGTCTGTATCTTAATACCTTTGCTCAGTTGCTGTTCAAGTAAGAAAGGGTAGTGAATAAAATAGGGCGGCTCTGTTATCGGGGCCGCCCTTTTGTCTTAATCCTTTAACGGATCATTGAACAGTAAGCTCCTTACCATATCATACAATTGCTTGCGTGCTTCATCCCTTTCCTGTGTCGCATTGTTTGTTTTTTCTTCTTTGGCGTCCATTTCATCCCTCATTGAGAAGTAATCAGAACTCTGTATCCTGTATTGCTCCTGTATGGGCATTTTCAGGTTCAATTGGCGTTCGGCATCCGATACGTCAAGTGCCCAGTCTATTTTTTCTATGGCATCGGGATTGTAAGAGCTTCCCTCCCGGTATCTGGATATATTCGATATCAGAATTCTTGCCAGTTTTTCTCTCTGTTTTTTCTCTTTCTTACTCATCTTGGACTCGTCAATCCGTTTGTCATGGGCTATTTTGAAAGGTTCTAACTTCATGCATTCCGTAACCACAAAATCGCTGCCCGCAGTGATGTTTCTGGGCTGATGGCCACAACCGCCTTTGTAATACTGATCGTTGTCGGGACTCCATAATATGTGTATAAGAGCATAGTCTATATTACCGTCTGTATCAACTCCAAAGCTGCAGTCTACGCAGTCTTGCAGTATCCTTTTGTCATGGCTGTCAGGATATCTTTCTATTTGATATTCATATTTGCCATAAATGCCTGCATAGTGCATGCCCAGATTCTCTATCCGGATTGATTTGAGTTTCATGGATTCCGAGTCAATCTCCAATTGCCCCTTGGCATACAATGGATTTTTAGCGGGATAATTGTCCGATGATTCAAAACTGAGCAGATATGAATCAGGTGTGACATCTTTAAGGTTGAACGTGTAGTCAGTCCAGTTGCGGCTGTAAACCGGACCGTAGAGATAGATAAGGCGGACAATCTCAAAGACATATTTGCATCTTGCATCGTAAAAATCCCTGGCGTTGGCATTGGGATCTTCAACGCAATAGTAGCTGTCGGCCAATACGTTGTTGCCGTCGATGTCATATCGCAGACTTCTTGCGTTGTAGACGGGATTGAAATTTGTAATCCAATAACTGTCCCATTCGTTCCTTTTCTTGTCGCTGTATCCGTTGGCATACAGGTATCCGTATTCACGGGTCAGCTGGATGACCTTTCCTGCCGATTCCATGATCTGTATGAACTGACAGTTTGAACCGTAAATGGATTCCTTGGTCAGGCTGTGCAGATTTCCTATTGCCTTTTTGATGATGGTCTTGTTTGAGGGGGCTTCAATCATGACCTCATCAAGCTGTATGATAGTATCTGTTTCCTGTGACATAGCAGGGCTTATTCCGGCCATCATGACCAGAATAGAGAGAAGTATCTTTTTCATAACCGGTTCAGGATTTGGAGTTTGTTGATTTAAACAAGGGATCGGGGCCGTATTTGTTTGGGCCTTCAGTGCCTTTGCGGCAATACCGTATTACAGTTATGGTAATAGAAATAAGCAGTATGATAAAGGTGATTGAAGAAATGGCGTACCACCAGTTCATGATAAACTTATCCGGCAGTTGGGGCTCCGGTACCCGGTTGCAAAGGGATATATCATATTCGGATTTCCATATGCCGGATACAATCAGGATAAGCCAGGGAGTGAGGTATGTGCCGAACCACATCCATCCGTTGCGTTCTGTATCCTGAATGCGCCTGACTGATGCGGCGCAGTGGGATATTGCCAGAAGGATTGCTATGCCTAACAGAATAAGTCCCACATGGTATGCTGTGTGAAAGTTTGAGATGTTATCTTTATACAACAGACCTGTAAACAGGAGAATCTGCATAAAGAGGCAGAAGAGAGTGTAGTACCAGAACTCTGCGCGTGATGCGCGTCCTCTGAATTTTACTGTACCTGCAAGACCTTTTAATATAGCCTTGCCGAATGTCATTTTGATTTGATTGTTTTGTTCCATAACGGTTTCATTTTGGGTTTCTGATGCCAAAGGTATGGCGGCATCATCTGCCCCCGAAATATTATCCGTAACACAATCGTGACACTGTTCCTGATACATTTTTGTTACAGTGTGGAATATGAGCGAGAACCACTCCTGGGGTAGTTTTTCACGCAAACGGCTCTTGCGCATGCGGACTGCATCGTTAGATACTGAGAAGCATTCGGCAATGACAGAGACCGAGAAGCCCTCATATGAGAGAACGCTCAGCAGAAGGTCCCAGTCAGTAAGTGAAGGGTTGATATTGCGCAATTCAATGAAAATAGGGTAGAAGACTCTCTCAATCTCCTTGGTTATGAAAAGACGTTCATCAAAAGATAGCCTGTTGTCACGGCTGCGGTAGAGGGTGAGAATCCTGGCGCTCTCAGTAGCACTGAATGCCTCGTGGCACTCGCAGAGCAGTTTCTGTCGGTTATCCATTTTTTTTATCTAGACTATTGTTCATTGCAAATATAGCAGAAATAAGACTTAATACTCTTTATTTTAAGTGTAACACAATCATAACAGAACAGATTTTGTGTACCTTTGCACTCCGAAAAATCTTAGGATATGGCAAAAGAACTTAAAGATCTTACCAAAAGAAGCGAGAACTACTCGCAGTGGTATAATGAACTGGTAGTTAAGGCTGACCTTGCAGAGCAGGCTCCTGTCCGTGGCTGCATGGTTATCAAGCCCTACGGTTATGCAATCTGGGAAAAGATTCAGCGTACCCTTGATGACAAGTTCAAGGAGACCGGTCATGTGAATGCTTACTTCCCGTTGCTTATCCCAAAGTCATATCTGAGCCGCGAGGCCGAGCACGTTGAGGGCTTTGCCAAGGAGTGCGCCGTTGTTACACACTACCGTCTTAAGAACGCTGAGGACGGCAGCGGCGTCATTGTGGATCCCGCAGCAAAGCTTGAGGAGGAGCTGATAGTACGTCCCACATCCGAGACAATCATCTGGGCTACATATAAGAACTGGATCAAGTCATACCGTGACCTGCCTATCCTGTGCAACCAGTGGGCTAACGTGATGCGCTGGGAGATGCGTCCGCGTCTGTTCCTGCGTACCGCCGAGTTCCTGTGGCAGGAGGGGCATACCGCACACGCCACCCGTGAGGAGGCCGAGCAGGAGGCCCGCCGCATGCAGCAGGTTTATGCTGATTTCGTTGAGGGTTACATGGCTGTTCCGGTAGTTCGTGGCGTCAAGTCTGAGACCGAGCGTTTTGCAGGTGCTCTTGATACCTATACCATTGAGTCCATGACTCAGGACGGCAAGGCTCTGCAGTGCGGTACATCACACTTCCTGGGTCAGAACTTTGCCAAGGCATTTGACGTACAGTTCATCAACAAGGAGAACAAGCTGGAGTATGTATGGGCTACCTCATGGGGCGTATCAACACGTCTGATGGGTGCTCTCATCATGGCTCACTCTGATGACAACGGTCTTGTCCTGCCTCCTAAGCTTGCCCCCATACAGGT